>Ga0189291_100046_pt1 | contig 212421 bp, 178 predicted proteins | sample UW1redminimetaG_FD_130331 | JGI IMG/M metagenome (GOLD analysis project Ga0189291, IMG submission 130331) | Marine microbial communities from the Costa Rica Dome - UW179B-red mini metaG | ecosystem: Environmental > Aquatic > Marine > Oceanic > Photic zone | place: Costa Rica: the Eastern... | reverse complement strand
TTCTGCGACATCGCCGAAATCGGCGTGTCGGTGCCCATCGAACCGATGGCTTCCTGACCGGTGGTCGCCATTGGCGCCATCAGGATCTTGGTGTCTTCCTGGGTGTAGCCGAAGGCCTGCTGGCGATCGAGCAATGACACGTCCTTGCGCAAGGCCCGGGGCTCGACCGGCTTGAGATCCTCAAGGATCAGCTGGGTGCGTTCCAGCCATTCGCGGTAAGGATGCTTCGCCGCCAGCCGTGACTTCACTTCCTCGTCGGAAATGATCCGGCCTTCTTCCATGTCGATCAGCAGCATCTTGCCGGGCTGCAGCCGCCACTTCGAGACGATCGTGCTTTCATCGACTGGCAGGACGCCGGCTTCAGACGCCATGATCACCCGGTCGTCATTGGTGACGATATAGCGTGCCGGACGCAATCCGTTGCGGTCGAGCGTGGCGCCGATCTGGCGGCCGTCGGTAAAGGCAACCGCTGCCGGGCCGTCCCATGGCTCCATCAGCGCCGCATGATATTCATAGAATGCCTTGCGCTCCGTGCTCATCAGCGTGTTGCCGGCCCAGGCTTCCGGGATCAGCATCATCACCGCATGAGCCATGGAATAGCCGCCGCGGATCAGGAACTCGAGCGCGTTGTCAAAGCAGGCGGTATCGGACTGGCCTTCATAGGAAATCGGCCACAACTTGGAGATATCGCCACCAAACAGCGGCGAGGAGACCGATGCCTGGCGTGCGGCCATCCAGTTGACGTTGCCGCGCAACGTGTTGATTTCGCCATTGTGCGCCACCATCCGGTAGGGATGGGCCAGCTTCCAGGACGGGAACGTGTTGGTCGAAAACCTCTGGTGAACCAGGGCGACGGCGGACTCAAAGCGCTCATCGCTCAGGTCCTTGTAATAGGCGCCGACCTGGTAGGCCAGGAACATGCCCTTGTAGACGATTGTCTGCGTCGACAGCGAGACGAAATAAAAGCCGTTGTCATCACCGCCCGCTTCGTTGTGGACGCGGTTCGAAATCACCTTGCGGAGCACGAACAGCTGCCGTTCGAACGCGTACTGGTCCTCGAGCCCTTCTCCACGGCCGATAAACACCTGCACATGCCGCGGTTCGGTGGCGGCGATCTCAGGCGCTTTCGAAAGCGACGAATTGTCCACCGGCACATCGCGGAAACCGATCAGGGTCTGCCCCTCGGCTGCAACGACTTCGGCAATGATATCCTTGAGATGAACGCAGAGCGCTTCATCCTGCGGCATGAACACGAAGCCCACCGCGTAATCTCCGGCTTCAGGCAGCGTGATGCCCTGCGCGGCGAAGTCCTCGCGAAACAACCGGTCGGGAATCTGCACCAGCAAGCCGGCGCCATCCCCCATCAACGGGTCGGCGCCAACGGCTCCGCGGTGGGTCAGGTTCTCAAGCATGAACAGGCCGTCGCGCACGATCTGGTGCGACTTCTGACCCTTCATGTGGGCAACAAAGCCGACACCGCAGGCATCATGTTCGTTGCGCGGATCATAAAGGCCCTGTTTGGGCGGCAATCCAAAGGTCTGCGGGGCAGCCGGCTTGAGCTCGGCAGCAGCCTCAACAGCGGAAACTTCCGTCAGAGATGGTGAAAGGTCTTCCATCTTCATTCCTCCTTCATGACCGCCTTGGCGGTTGATCCCGGCCCATCCTTCGCCCCCGCCGGGTGCGGCGACGCTTTACGTTCCGGATACATCTGTCGTCTGGCCTTGCGCGCCTTTTAAGCCTCACCCGGTGTGCGCGGGCGCGCGGCGTGGTTTTGTATCATGAAGGGGCGGTACGGTCACCTTGAACCGGTGGATCGCGCGTCGGCGCATATCCGCCCCCCTTGCATCTGCCTCGACCTTAGCCATCGGGCCAGGGCAGACACAAATAGGACAGCAAGGCTGTCCTATTTCGATTGTTCTATGACAGAATGCGGTCCGTTACGCAAGATAGCGGATCCAAAAATCCGCACCCGAACGACCGTAAATGATCAATCCCCGGAAGTTGACGCAAGATAATTACGCAAGGCGAAGGCTTTCCGGCGTTTTGCTGTTGCAGGAGCGGAATCACCCTGAACCAAAGGAGCAACCCGGCCTGCCTGTCCGGGCGCCCGGGATCACGTCATTGTCCTCGTCAGACGCTTTGAAAGCCGGAGAAATCATGCGATAGCCGGTCATATTCAAGTTTTCGGAGGCCTGCATTTCATGATCTTCACGTCCGACAATTGGGCCGGCGCCCACCCTGCCATTGCCGCTTCGCTCTCGGCACACTCAACCGGCTTTGCCCCTGCCTATGGCACCAGTGATCTGGATCGCAAGGTCGAGCAGACCTTCAACGAGATTTTCGGACAAGACGTCGCAGTCTTCTTCGTCGGCACCGGCACCGCCGCCAACTCGCTGGCCCTGTCGGCGATCAACCGTCCGGGCGGCGTGTCATTCTGCCATCGCGAGGCGCATGTGATTGCCGATGAATGCGGCGCGCCGGAATTCTTCAGCGGCGGCTCCAGGCTTGTTCCGGTCAACGGAGCCGAAGGCAAGATCGATCCCGCCGCGCTGCAAGCCGAAATCGCCCGCTTCCCCGAGGGCTTCGTTCATGGCGGCCAGCCCATGGCGATCACTTTGACCCAGGCCACCGAAACCGGCACGGTGTACCAACCCGACGAGATCCGGGAAATTTCCAGGATTGCCAAGGCGCATGGATTGCCGCTGCACATGGACGGCGCCCGCTTTGCCAATGCCCTGGTCGCACTTGATCTTACGCCCGCGCAAATGACCGTCGAGCTTGGCGTGGACATCGTTTCTTTCGGTGGCACCAAGAATGGATGCTGGTGCGCCGAAGCCCTTGTCTTTCTCGATCCTGCCATGGCCAGGCAGGTTCCGTTTATCCGCAAGCGGGCTGCCCAGCTGTTTTCCAAGAGCCGGTTCATTGCCGCACAGTTCGACGCCTATTTCGAAAACGGCTTGTGGCTCGACATCGCCCGCCACGCCAACGCCATGTCGTCACGGCTGCAGGACGGAATAAACAAATCGGACAAGGCGCGGCTCGCCTGGAAAAGCCCGGCCAACGAGACATTCCCGATTGTCTCCAAGGCGGTTGCCAAGCAGCTCGCAGCAAAGGGCGCGATGTTTTACGAGTGGTCGCCACCGCGCTCCGGCTCACATCTGCTTGATGAGGGCGAAGTCATGCTCAGGCTGGTAACAAGCTTTGCCACGACCCAGGACCACGTGGATCAGTTTCTCGATCTGCTCGGCTAACGGCCGGCAAGCTTTCAACAAGCAAAATCCCGATCACAGCAAGCTCACGTGCAAGTGATGCTGGATAACGCGCGCTTGATTTCCAAGTGATGCAGCAATTCGTCATGGTTCTCCTGCCGGGCAGTGAACACCCGGAAAAAAGTTTAAAAACCTTCAAGGAGAACATCATGTCGCAGAAAACACTTACCAGCGCTACGGCTCTTGCAGGCGCAGTGGCCATGGCCATTTCCGGTGCAAGCTTCCTCGCATCGACCGATGGCGCCACCGCTGCAGACAAGGAAAAGTGCTACGGCGTGGCCATGGCCGGCAAGAATGATTGCGCAGCCGGCCCCGGCACCACATGCGCTGGCACTTCCAAAGTCGACTTCCAGGGCAACGCCTGGAAATACGTTGACGCCGGCACCTGCGCGGAAATGACTGTCGAAGGCGGTCGCATGGGCTCGATGGAGCCGCTTGACCGCGACATGCCGGCCTGATCCAGAACCACTTGATAAACGGGAGCCCGAGATGACGCGGTCCGCCCTTAACTTGCAGAATGTCGGCACTTCCCGTTTCCCAAGTGCCCCGCTCCCGCCACGCGCGGGGGCGGGACTGAAACCCGAGCATGTCGACGCCATTCTGGCAGATGATTACAAAATCGGCTTTCTCGAGGTCCATGCCGAAAACTACATGGGCGACGGCGGCCCGGCTCATCGGGCACTCGCCGCCATTCGCGCCGAATTTCCGCTCTCGGTTCACGGTGTCGGCCTGTCGATCGGTTCCGAAGGCGGCATCGATCCGAACCATCTTGAGCGTCTGGCAAAGGTTGTCGAGCGCTATGAACCGGGCATGGTATCCGAGCACCTCGCCTGGTCGAGCCATGATGCCGGCTATTTCAACGACCTGTTGCCCGTCCCCTACAACGCGCAAACCCTCGATCGCGTTGTCTCTCACATCGGCCAGATCCAGGACCGGTTGAAGCGGCCGATCCTGCTTGAAAACCCGTCCACCTATGTGACCTTCGAGCAATCCACCATGGGCGAGACGGATTTCATCCGCGACATCGCCCGCAAGTCCGGCTGCGGCCTGTTGCTCGACATCAACAATGTCTTCGTTTCGGCCACCAATCACGGCTGGAAGCCGCTGCAGTACCTGTGCAATTTCCCGCTCGAGCTGGTCGAGGAAATCCACCTTGCCGGCCATGCCGAGGATGTCGACGACGAGGGTGATCCGCTGTTGATCGACAGCCATGACCGGCCCGTGGCGGACGAGGTCTGGAAACTCTACGAAATCGTCATTTCCCAGGCAGGCGCCCTGCCGACTCTGATCGAATGGGACAATGATGTCCCGGAGTGGCCGGTGCTCCGCAGCGAGGCCAAGCTGGCCGACGCCATCCTTGAGCGGCTCGGCCCCGCCTCCCTGCTTGGATCCCGTCATGCCGCCGAATGATCCGCAACCGCTCTCACCTCAGGCAAGCTTCGGCGCAGCCCTGCTCGATCCGGATCTTCCGCTGCCCGAAGGCGTGATCGGCCCGCGCGGCAAGAAGGCGCAGAAACGCTTTGCCGTCTATCGCAACAATGTCACCGTCAGCCTGATCAACGCGCTCGCCGACATTTTCCCGGCGGTTCAGAGGCTGGTCGGCGAAGATTTTTTCCGGGATATGGCCCGGGTCTATCTGAGCGAAGAGCCGCCACGATCGGCGCTGATGTTCGAGTATGGCACGGGCTTCGCGGCTTTTCTGGAGCGCTTCGAACCGGTGGCCGAATTGCGCTACCTTCCCGATGTTGCGCGGATGGAACGGGCCTGGCTCGACGCCTTTCATGCCGCCGACGCCGAGCCGTTGCAGCCGGCCGCACTCGGTGCAATCCCGCCGGAGGCCCTCGGTGACGCGACCTTCACGCCGCACCCGGCAACGCGCATTGTCCAAAGCCGGTTCGCCGCCGTGTCGATCTTCTCGGCCACGCGGGAACAACGGGCACTTGACGGCATTCGCCCGCTTGACCCCGAAGACGGGCTGATCACCCGTCCGGCAGACACGGTTCATGTCCGCCGATTGCCGCCCGGGGCCGCGGAATTCTTCACCGCTTTGATCTCAGGAACCACACTGGGCGAAGCTGCCGCAAACACCCTTGAGCGGCATCCCGGATTTGACCTGCCGACAGCCATTTCAGCCATGCTTGAAGCCGGCATTTTTTCAGCCTGCTCAACTGAACAAGCCCGAACGGAGCACACCACATGACATCCGTGATCACTCTTCTCACAAGCCTTCACGATCGTGTTTTCGGCTTTCTCGAACGGCTTGGCGACGCCTGGCTCATTGGTCTCATGGCCCGCTTCACTTTCGCCGCCGTGCTGTGGGGCTATTTCCTCAATTCCGCCAAGACCAAGGTTGGCGAAGGCGTGCTCGGCTTCTTCTCGATTCAGCCCAGCGCCTACTACCAGATCGCGCTGCCCGCGGTTGAAGCCGCCGGCGGCGATGTCGGTGCGGTATCATTCATTCCGTGGGGACTGATCGTTTGGCTCGGCACCTATGCGGAATTCATCCTGCCGCTTCTCATCGTCATCGGCCTGTTCTCGCGCATTGCGGCGCTTGGCATGATGATCTTCATCGCGGTCCAGACCCTGGTTGATATCACCGTACATCAGGTCGGAGCGGAAACCATCGGCGCCGTGTTCGACCGGTTCCCGGACGGGGTGATCGCCGACCAACGCCTATTGTGGCTTGTGCCGCTGATGGTGATTGTTCTCAAGGGGCCCGGGCTTCTGTCCGTCGACACGCTTCTGGCCAGATACAGAGCCTGATCCGGCGCGATCCTTAAGCCATCAAGACATGAAAATGGCGCTCAGTCTCCTGAGCGCCACGCAGCCTGTTCCGCTTGGGGGGATAGGATCAGGCCTTTGTTGCTTCGATCTGCTTCGGCTTGCCGCCTGCTTCGTTGTTGATGGCGATACGCCGCGGCTTCATCGCTTCCGGAATTTCGCGCACCAGATCGACATGCAGAAGCCCGTTGCGCAGCGATGCGCCGCTTACTTCAACATGTTCGGCCAGCTGGAAGCGGCGTTCGAACGCGCGCTTGGCAATGCCGCGATAGAGAAATTCCGAGCCTTCGACTGCATTGTCTTCGGCCTTCTCGCCCTTGACGGTAAGCACGTGTTCGCGTGCTTCAATGGAAATCTCGGCCTCCTCGAAACCTGCAACCGCCATGGTGATGCGGTAGGTGGTCTCGCCGGTGCGTTCGATGTTGTAGGGCGGATAGGACTGCGACTGGTCGGTCGGCGCAAGGCTGTCGAGCATGGTCAGCAGCTTGTCGAAACCGACAGTGGAACGGTACAGGGGTGAAAAATCAACGTGACGCATAGGGGTCCTCCTTCAGAGCGACTTCGTGTTTTGCGTTTGGCTCCAAGGCTGCCCCGCATTGGGCGGCAACCCGGCCAGCAGACCCGGTTTCCGGCGCCTGCAAAACCAATGTGGGAACTGCCGATCTCCGGTTCAAGGCCTGAAACTTTCACCGAAAGTCCGGCGTTTTCCCCGCTGAACGCCCGATGAATGATCTGTTCGGCACCGGTTCAGCCGCCTGCGGCAACAATCCGAGCCACCAGACAAGAACAGTCTGACCCGCCGGGAACATCCCGTCCCTTCTGTTCCGGGCACCTGGCCGGGGCCTCCCGCAATTGGCTCCGGCCTTTTTCTTTTGCTCCCGCCTTTTCCTTTTGACCAAAGACCCGGGAACCACTAATCCGGAGTATCATGAGCGATGATCTTCCCCCGCTGATAGAAACCGATGGTAATCCGGTGCCAGCTAATCATGTCACCGGCTGGTTTGACAGCAGCGGCGGCAAACGCCTGCGCTATGCGATTTTCAAATCCGATGTTCCGGTGGCGCGCGGCACCGTGGTGCTGTTGCAGGGCCGCAACGAGTGCATCGAGAAATACTACGAGACCATACGGCATTTCACCGAGCGCGGACTTTGGGTCGCGACCTTCGACTGGCGTGGTCAGGGGCTTTCCGACCGCCTGCTGAAAAATCCACTGCGCGGCCACGTTCACCGGTTCAGTGACTTCGAAGACGATCTGTCGATATTCCTCGAGACAATTGTGCTGCCCGAAACGCGGCTGCCGTTTTGCCTCGTGGCTCATTCCATGGGGGCGCTGGTGGCATTGTCGATGGCGCCGAGACTGGCCAACCGCATCGAGCGCATGGCGCTGCTTGCTCCGTTTGTCGAACTGTCAAACCAGTCGGCCCCGATATCCGTCATTCGCCTGGTTACCAGGCTGATGCGGATGACTGGCTTCGGCGGGCTCGCTTCCGGCAAGGATCAGTTTCCCAGACCGTTCGAAGGCAACGTCCTGACCACCGACCCAGCTCGTTATGCGCGCAATCGGACGCTCTACACAAAGCATCCCGAACTAAGGCTTGGCCCGCCCTCCGTCGGCTGGATCAATGAAATGCTGGGCGCGATAGGCCGTGTCACCAGCTTTGAGCATCTCGACCAGATCAAGGTTCCGACCCTGCTCATCGGCGCCGGCAACGACAAGATCGTCGTGCCGCAGGCCATCGAGAATCTCGGCAACCATTTCCGCGCCGGCCGGGCGATCATCGTCAATGGTGCGCGCCATGAACTGCTGCAGGAAGCCGACCGCTATCGCATCCCGGCCCTGGCCGCCATCGATGCCTTCATACCGCCGGACCAGACCTCCGAACCGGCGGCAATGGTCAAGGCCGGTTGAGCAATTCCAAGGCTGCTTCATGCAGCGCAGCCGAACCGCTGGCGACAATGTTGCCACCCATTTCGGGGCGCTCGCCGCTCCAGGTCGTCATCACCCCGCCAGCCTGCTCGATCAGCGGGATAAGTCCGCCGACGTCATAAGGCTTCAGATCCGATTCGACGACGAGGTCGATGTGACCGGAAGCCACCATCGCATAGGCGTAGCAGTCGCAGCCGTAGCGCGCCAGTTGAACGCTGTTTTCAACCCGCTTGTATAACGGCTCGAGCTCCGCGGGAAAGATCAGCGGCGACGTCGTCATCATGGTTGCCTGCGCCAGCGAAACCCCTTTCCGGGTGCTCAGCGGCGTGGTCTTGCCATTGTGCTCGACAATTCCACCTCCCGGTGTGGCGATGAAGCGCTCACCGGTGAACGGCTGGTCCATCATTCCCATCACCGCCCGGCCGTTGTGGTAAAGCCCGACAAGCGTCCCCCAGACCGGCAGCCCGGAAATGAACGCCCGGGTCCCGTCGATCGGATCAATCACCCAGACATAATCCCGGTCGAGGCCGACATTGCCGTGCTCTTCCCCCAGGATTCCGTGCTCCGGATAGCGCTCGCCGATCACCTTCCTGATCGCCTGTTCCGCCGCGCGGTCAGCCTCGGTCACCGGGTCAAATCCCTCCGCGTGCTTGTTGTCGATGGTGACCGGCATGCGAAAGCGGGGAAGCGTCTCCGCCGCAGCCGCGTCGGCGATGGCGTCAAAGAAGGCGATATCAGGAAGCATCGGGAATTCCATGAGAGATTGGTGATGGCGAGACGGTAAGGCCGGTTTCACGGGAGTCCTGACCCGGCTGGCCCTGAATTGCAAGGCTGACAGGCGCCCTGTGAAACTACATTTTGCATACGCACAAAGAATAAGGCACCAACAGTTGACATTTGTGCATTGCAACATTAGCATTCAGTTACAGTCTTTTGACTGTGAATGCCCTCCTTGGGCGTTTCCTCCCTAGATTTTACCGCGCCGCAAGCGCGGTTTTTTTTGCCTTGGTCATGGATTCAGGCCGGGATGCCTGATCCCGAATGCACACAGCGGCCCTCGCGCCTCGGCAACCGCTATTCCGCGGCCAGCCGGTCTTCGGAAAATCCCTCGCGGACATAGGCCATCATCTGGGCTGCAAACTCGCTCAGGTCTGCCTTGAGCAGGTCATAGCCCGGCGTCTTTTCAAGAGTTGCCTCATCGACATAAAGCCCGCGATTGATCTCGATCTGCAAGGCGTGCAGGCCACGCGCCGGACGCCCGTAATGTTCGGTAATGAACCCGCCGGCATAGGGTTTGTTGCGCACCACATGATAGCCGAGCCCCGACAGCAACGAGACGGCGGCGCGCGAAAGATCATGCGCGGCACTCGCGCCATAGCGATCGCCAATGATGATGTCAGGCCGGCGGCTGCCGCCCGCAACCCGGACATTGGCCGGCATCGAGTGGCAGTCAATCAGGATCGCCTTGCCGAACTGGACATGGGTTTGCGCGATGATCCGGCGCAGGCTGGCGTGGTAGGGCCGGTACACCCGTTCGATGCGCGAAAGCCCTTCCTCGACGCTCATCCGCCCCCGGTAGATATCCATGTTCTCGGCCACAAGCCGCGGGATTGTTCCCAGGCCGCCGGCCACGCGCATCGAGCCGATATTGGCATAGGGCGGCAGCGGACCGTCAAACATGCGTGGATCAAGCTCGTAGGGCTCGCGGTTGACGTCGAGCCAGGCACGGGGAAACTGCGCCGCAAGCATCGGGGCGCCCAATTGAACCACGCCCGAAAACAGTTCATCGACAAAATGGTCTTCCGAACGGCGAATCGACAAATGATCGAGTCGCGACATGCTGATAAATGATTCGGGGTAGATCCGGCCCGAATGGGGGGAATTGAACACGAACGGCACGGTCTGCTGCAGCGGGCGGCGGATCTCGAAAGGCGCAACCGCATGTGAGCCAGCATCTGGCTCATCGTCGGTGCCGGGCCTGTCGGCTTCGTCCATATCTGTCCCTTTGCCCCTGCAACTGCTTGAATCACCTTGCCAGTTGCCCTCGCGGCTGTCCAGTGCGCGACAAACCCGCCGTAAAACGGTCGTGATTCACCTGATGTTTACTGGAAGGGCCCATAGATGGCTCAGGCAAAGCTCGATGAGCACGATTACAGGTTTGGAAAAAGAATGACGCCGAAAATCCTCCTCGCAGAAGACGACAACGACATGCGCCGCTTTCTGGTCAAGGCACTGGAGAAGGCCGGCTATGAAGTCCGCTCCTTCGACAATGGTGCCAGCGCCTATGATCGCCTTCGCGAAGAACCATTCTCGCTGTTGCTGACCGACATCGTCATGCCGGAAATGGACGGCATCGAACTGGCCCGCCGGGCCACCGAGCTCGATCCTGATCTCAAGGTCATGTTCATCACCGGTTTTGCCGCTGTCGCCCTCAATCCCGACTCCAAGGCTCCGAAGGACGCGAAGGTCCTTTCCAAGCCGTTCCACCTTCGCGACCTCGTTGACGAGGTCAACAAGATGATCGTGGCAGCCTGACGGCACAAATCACCGGCATTCAAGCGGCTGAACTCGCCCAAGCCCCTTCGGTGTGTTCGAGTTTTTGCCGCTTCACGGCCCTGCTTCGCACCCTATCGGCAAATGACCTGAAAAAACGCGTTGTTTGCATATTGACGCAGCAGGGGTTTGTGTGGTGTATGCGGCGCATCGGATGGGCGTATAGCTCAGCGGGAGAGCACTACATTGACATTGTAGGGGTCACAGGTTCAATCCCTGTTACGCCCACCATTCGATCTCCAGATACAGATATCAGACATGGCCGCTGGATGATGATCCGGCATCCGGCGCAGCGTGACTGACCATGCTCCGGGGCGCGCCGAAGTGCTTCCCGTCGCAAGCCTTCTCCGTGTCGGTCCATAGACCGCGTCGCGCCTGTAAATCAGCCTGGGACGCGCCGGAAACAATCCCGGCCCGTCACCCGCAATAGGATCAGGCGATCAGATGACCACCGTCACATCAGCCGGATCATCGTCGACCAGGATCTTGAGCGCGCCAGCCGCAGGAACAGCCGCAAACTCGGCGATCTGCACGAAACCTGCCGGCCCACCGGTTCCGTCGACATCCACTTCCAGCAAGGCGCCACTCATTCTGACGTACTCGGCTTCGTTTCCGGCAACAGTCTCCGTGCCCAGCAAGGCCGAAAGGTCGACCACGTCGCCCTCGGCGAAATTGTAATCGGCAATCAGATCCTTGATCCCGCCACCGGCATCCGCCAGAGCGGCGCTATCGAAGACGAAGGTATCGGCCCCTGCCCCACCGGTCAGCGTATCCGCGCCAAGACCGCCATCGAGAATATCGTCGCCGTCAAGACCGGACAGCAGATCGTCCCCGTCACCGCCGACAAGCAGGTTGTCGCCGGCATCGCCGGGGATCGTCTGGGCCGCAGGATGACCGGAAACATCATCCATGTCCGGCAGACGGCGTTCTCCCGCTGCCAGTTCACTGGCCATAAGGCCATGTGCCGCACCATCGCTGTGGCCGAGTTCGAGAACATGGCCGAACTCGTGCATGACGACGGTCAGAAGGTCGACCCCGTCCGGTGCAGACCCGGATTCAAATTCCACATCATCTTCCGGTGTTTGGTCGACATACCAGCCATGGCCTGCGGCATTGATGTCAATGACAATCCCGCCATTCGCGGTCAGGCCAAGCGTGGCGCCGCCGAGGTCGGCAATGCTGACATCGGTTTGCGAGAGCAACAGAAGCTGTTCGTCGCTCAGCCCCGCCGCTTCCCAGCGCAGCAGCGCTGCGGCAATGATCGGCGACAGCTCCGCCGAAGACAAGGCGCTCATGTTTGTGCCTGAGGCTGCTTCGCCGGCAAATACAAGCGGGGTGACCTCCGTAACACCAAGCGTGTAACTACCGGTGTAATGGCCATAGGCGCCAGCAGATATGTAATAGGTTCCACTTTCTCCGGCCGTGAAGGACAGTCTGCTTTCAAAAGTGTACAAATCCACATCATCGTTCACGGTATCTGGTATGTAGACACCGTTGGACGTGAAGAGTCCCCGCAGATAGGTATCGACCAAAGTGCCTGAACCTGAATCCTGCCCTTGCAGATCAATCCGGTAGGTCCGGCCAGCCTCCAGAGTGACAGCAAACCAATCCTGATCTTCCGAAAAGTCGATAGCGGCCGACACCGAGCCGCCGACAGAAACAACACCAGTGGTGGTGTTATCAGCCGCGTAGTCGTCGGCCACATTGACCGTCACCGTGACAGGTACCATGGTCAGGTTATTGACCGATCCGTGATCGTTGACTTCAACGTGCAGATCGATGGTCGGATCGGATCCATGGTCGAGGCTCACGCCGGATTTCAGCCGCAGTTCATAGGTCCCTGGTTGGCCGTCATTCGTGGCACCTGCCGGTACGACCTCAAAGCGATCATCCACGGCATTCAAGCTGTCCAGGATGCGGAACGTCAGACCTGTGGCGGTGTCGACATCGCTGACATCGAAGCTGTCGACCACCACGCCCGCATCGTTTTCTTCCACGGCGCTGTCGGCAAGACCGGTGACAACCGGGGCATCATTGACCCCGGTCAGGACGACATCGATATCCTGGCTCACCGTCCCGCCATTGCCGTCTTCGATGGTGACCGTGTAGGTCTGGGTGACCGTTTCGCCCCCCGCCAGATGCTGGATGTCGGCATCGGCAACTTCGAACGTCCAGTCGACAGTCCCCGGTGTGCCGCCGCTTGATTCCGTGCTCACCACAGCCGAGAAGGTGCCCAGAAAACCGCCGGCCGAGGGCGCGAACGAGGCAGTGTGGGTTTCTCCAACGTCCGCATCGGTGAAGCTGATCGTCCCGCCGGTTGTTTCGGTGCCCGCCGGCCGCACCACCGAAATATCGTCAAGGTAGGTGTAATTGACATTGTTGACCACCGCAAAGGCCAGGGTGGAGCTGCTGGAAGTTGCCGTGAAAGTGTAGCTGAACTCGGTGTAGTTTGACGCCGACCCGGCAAAGGCAATGTCGACGACCGAACCCACTGTCGCCCCATTCCACGTAACCAGTATCGAATTGTCAGCGGGGAGGTGGCTACCTTTGTTCTGCGCCCAGAAACTGATCGTGTAGGTCTCCCCCGCCACGGTATCGAAGCTCTGGCTGTAGGTGACTGGAATATCGTGTCCATAAACGGACCACCCCCCCACTGCAGATCCACCGGAATGAACATTGGGGAGGTAGCTGGAAACAAAAATGTTAGCGGGGTTGGTGACGACCCAGCCACTGGTGTTACCCGTCTCGAAGCCGCCATTGGTGATCACATTGCCGCCGCCGGCGAAGGATGCATCCTCGGTCACGCCGCCATCGGTGTGCGCCGTGATCACCGGGGCATCGACAGCATTGTCGATTGCCAACTCGAATGTGTCTGAGACCGGGAGGCCTCCGCTGTCCGTTGCGGTAACGCTCACCTCCAGCGTCTCGCCTGCGACACTGACCGCCGGAGCAACGCCGCTCAGCCGCCCGGTCGCCGGGTCAATCGAAAGCCAGACCGGCAGCGGATCGCCATTGGCAAGCGTCGCCGAGTAGCTGAAGACATCACCCGGATCGATATCGGTGAACGAGGATGCCACATCAATGTCGAAGTCAATCCCCGAAAACACCGTCTTGTCGGCGAGATTGCTCACCAGAACCGGCGCATCGTTGACATTTTCGACCGTCAGGCTGACCGTGTCGGTGCCGGTCGAATAGGCTGTTTCGCCGCCGACGCTGCCGGGTGCGGTAACCTTGCCACCCGGGCTGGCAACGCCATCCCAGGCCCGGAAGGTGATGGCCCCGTCGACGGTGCCCGCATAGTCGGCAGCCGGCTTGAAGTAAAGCTGGTCCTGCGCACGCAGGTTCAGCACCTGGCCGGGCGCCAGATTGGCATTGAACCAGTACGGGCTTCCATCCGGCGCATTTTCCCCGTCCCAGTGATAATACCAGACGCCATGGCTGGTATCGAAAGCGGTAATCGACATGCCGGGCGCAAACGTCTTGCCATCCACATCGTTGACGTTGCCCACGCTGCCACCCACAGCATTGACCAGCGTCGAGACCAGCGTGCCGACATCGCCCGACGGCAAGGCTGCATCCTCGAGTTGCGTCATCATTGGGGAAGCGCTGGCATCAAGCACAGGTGCATCGTTGCTGCCGGTCACAGCAACCTGAAGCGAGCCGGTCGCCACATCTGATCCATCGCCATGAAGCTTGTAGTCGATGTCGATTTTCGCAGTCTCGCCGCGCCTGAAACTCTGCCAGGCGGCGGTGTTCAGTTGCACCTGGATCTGGTTGTTGCTGTCGACGGTGATGGTGAAAAAGCCCGACGACACTGCATCGAGGATTTGCCCCTGTGCAACACCGGGCACTCCATAGCCCCGGATCGTGCCCAGGCTGACACTGTTGGCGGCCCCCGCATCCGGGTCCAGCGTGTCGTTGCTCAACACATCGAAGACCTTGGCTACCGTCTGGTCTTCGCTGATCTTGAATTCCGGAAGCGAACCGTTCGGATTGTCATTGACCGCGACCGGCAGATCGTTGGTCCCGGCAATGGTGAAGACCAACGGCTGAGAGCCGGAAGTTGCAGCGCCGTCGGAAACAGCGACGTCGTAGGTCACAGTCAGCGTCTGCCCAGCCGCCAGGAAATCGAGATCGGCTGCCGCCGGATCCCACGTGTAGCCGATGCCAACCGTCCCGCCATTGGAAACGGCGGATCCAAGTGTGAGCGCGCCTGAGGCCAGGGCGGCGGTCAGAGCGGTCTGCTGCGCTGCCGACAAGATGCCGCCGCTCCAGCTGATCACCGGCACACCGGCCTGCGCCGTCAGCGTATCGCCAGCTTCGGCGTCGGTGACTGACAGGGTCCCGGCGACCGGCGCGATATCCTGAACGGAGGCGTCGACAGCCTCGGCAATTACCGCTGGCTGCACGATCGGGGAAATCACCGGTGCGTCGTTGGTGCCGGTGATGGTGATCGTCACGGCCTGCGCTACGGTGCCACCATTGCCATCGGCAATGTTGACGGTATAGGTCAATCCGAGGCTTTCACCTGCCTTCAGGTAGTCGAATGCTTCACTGCCGGTATCAAAGGTCCAGTTGACCGTCGCAGTGCTCGACAGGTCGTCGATCACAACGCCCGAATTAGGTCCGAACATGGCCAGCAGCGCCGCGGTGTCCGGCGTGGCTGCATTGACACCGGTTCCCGACGTCGCAACCGTCACTCCGGTGATCGTCACGATATCGCTGGTATCGACATCGGCCACATCAAACGATCCCGTGGTCGACAATGCGGCATCGGTTTCTGTCAGGATTTCCGAAACATCGGTCACAGCCGAGATCACCGGCACGTCATTGGTACCAGTGACCGTCACCACAATGGCCTTGGTGAAAATATCGCCGTCGCTATCCTCTACGGTGAAGGGGATCTCCATCAACAGGGTTTCGCCCTCCGCCAAGGCATCGAATGCCGTTCCCGGCGTGATGCTGACATCATAGCCGTTCGCTGTCGGCGTCAGGCTGATGCCGGGTGTGCCGGGCACCACGCCCGCAGGCAGGTTGCTATATGTAGGGGTTCCAAGTGTAACGGTCGCATCGTCGGCGCCATTTACGTAGGCCTCGCCTGCCTCGACATCGGCACCGTCCCCCTCAACCAGGGAGATCACGGTGGTCGTGTTCTCCCCCATTGTCGCGGTCACGTCTGCCGCATCGGGGATGTCGTCATTGATCGTCACGGTGAACGTGTTCGAAGCGGTTTCACCGGCGCTGTTCTTGGCTGTCACCGTGAAGTCCAGCGGCATGCTGTCGCCGACACCGCTGCCGACATGATCGAGATTGCCCCGCAGCTCGAAGGTGTAGACCACCTTGTAACCGCCGGACCCGTCGGCAACAATGTCGAAATCGAGAGAAAATATGATTTCGCCGTTCGTAGGCTTGAAGCCGACAAGTTTCTGGGTGCCGTCGCCACGCGTCAACAACGAGTATCCCAACAATACGCCATCGGAGTTCAGAAGAATCGCCCCCCCCGAAAGATCGAGGGGAATGGCGCCGGACGTTTTCAGCCGGACGGACAGGCCAGTCGAACTGTAGTCATTGAAATTGAGGCCGACATCGCCGGTAAAGATCAGCGCGCCGGAGTTACCGTTTGTCAGATCTTCCTCGCTGACGACGAAATTCTCGGCCGCGCTGACTGTCGGCGCGTCGCTGGTGCCAGTTACGGTGATCACCACATTCTGGGTGACGGTGCCGAGATTGCCGTCGTCGATGGTGACCACATAGGTCAGCTCGACACTGTCACCGGCGCCGAGGAAATCGACCGCGGCATTGGCCACCTGATAGGTCCAGCCGGTCGAGCCGGTCCCGTTCGAAAAGTTCGACAACGCCGCATCATCAAGCGAGAAGCCCGCCTTCAGTGCCGCGATCTGCTCGTCCGTCGGCGTGTAACCATGGGCAAATGCCATATTGGACACCGTGCCGCCGTCATGGCTGGCCTGCGGATCGTCCGACAGGTCGACATCCAGAAAGCTGATGGTCCCGGTCGCGGCGGCAGGATCGGGGTCGACCCCGGCCACAACATCAGCCGTCTCGTCGACGGACCCCGCCTGCGCGGGCGAGGTGATCACCGGTCCATCATTGGCACCGGTGACCGTGACAGCAACCACCTGCTGCATCAGGCCGTCATTGCCATCCGCAACTTCTACGTAATAATTGATGGTTACGGACTCGCCTTTGCCGAGATAGTCGAAGAAATCATCACTTGAATCGAGTTGCCAACGGAGCTCTCCGCCGGTCGTTGTCGGCAGGGAGGATTGTGAACCGGTCACGGTCATCAGCCCAAGTGCGGCCGCATTGAAATCCGCTACGGTGGCACCGCCGAGTTCACCCGAACTGTAGAAGGCCCCGACCACCCGGAAGCTCTGCACATCGGAGACATCGACATCACTGAAAGGAAATGCGCCCTCGAGGGTTCCGGACAGTTCGCCCTTGCCTGCGGCCCCGCCCAGATCGACAGCCTCGACCACATTGATCTCAATATCCGGGCTCAAAGACAACGGCGCGTCGTTGGTGCCGGTGACGGTGATTGTCACGTCCTGCGCGGCAGTCCCGCCATGGCCGTCATCGACGGTGACTGTGAAGGTCAGCACCAGCTGGTCGGTCTTGCCGAGAAAGTCGATCGCCGCATTGGTCGCGTCATAGGTCCAGGCCACCTCGCCCGCCCCGTCGCCGAAGCTCGAATTCTGCACGCCATTGGCAGCGTCGAGGCTGAAGGCATCGAGAAGCGCGGTGATCTGATCAGGCGTCAGCGTGGACCCATTGGCAAGCTTTGCCGTCGTCACGTCACGGCTGGTCACGGCCGCTGTCGGCTGGTCGCTCAGGTCGACATCGGTGAATGTGATGGTGCCAGCCACATCGGCCGGATCCGCATCGTCGAAGAATAACTCGTCAGCCGTCTCCTCGATCGTCCCGCCCTGCACGCCCGAGGTGATCACAGGCACATCATTCGTACCCGTCACCGTGACAGTCACGGTCTGCGTCACCGAGAAGATTCCGTCATTGATGCGGACACCGAAGGACAGCGTGATGACCTCACCCGCGGCGAGGAAATCCACCGCGCCATTGCCGACGAAATAGGTCCAGTCGATCGTCCCGCCCGCAGCCGTTGTCGATTCGGTTGTGATCCCACCGGCAGAATCCAGGCTGAACCCAGCCAGCAGCGTATCAAGCTGCGCAGCCGTCAGCGGTGCCGCGCCATTGTTAAGCGACTGCGACACCACCGCGCGTGCCATCACTTCGGCCGTGCGTGTTTCGCCAAAATCCGGGTCGAAGAAAGTGATGCTACCGGTGGCAGCAACCGGATCGGCATCGACGCCGCCCGGATTGTCGACGGATTCCATGGTTTCACCGGTATCATCGCCACCGGTCAGAACAGCCGCGATATTGCCGGTATCCTCATTCAGTGTACCTGCGCCTCCGCTGGTATCATCACCCGACGTATCCCCCAGCAGACCCAGCGACTGGAACCCTTCGCCACCAATCGACGACCCGTTTGAATCCTCGAAATCCCCGCCCGAACTGGCAGGCGCTTGCGGCGTCACCGAAAGCGTGTTGCCAGGACCAGCTGCGACGTTGAAGCCGTTCGAATCCAGCGCTGCGACCAGAACGTCCTGCGGAAGCTCGATATCGCCGATGATGAAGGTCGGCACGCTCAGCGCGCCGCCGATGATCCTGATCTGCGAGCCGTCCGGCTGGATCAGCAGCAGATCGTTGCCGTCAAGCTTGATGTCCTCGATGCTCGCCGTCGCGGCCAGCGTCACCTTGTTGTCGCCGTCGGGAACGATAACGCCGATCACCGGCGTTGCGCCGCCCGATGACGAGGAGCTCGCCGGATCGGAGCCGGTGTCGGCCTGGGCCAGCAAGATCGGCTGACTGCCTTCATCAGCCTGGGCGTTCTCGACTATGGTTTCCGAAAGATCAATGCCGCGGTCTTCAGTCATAAATGGATTCCTGCTTAAAATTTACCCCTGCTTAACCAGTTAGTATTTCGGCAACAAATAGTTTGAAACGCAAATGTATACATATCTATTCATTATCGACGCTATGCAATATATGGTAAATCAACAGGCATATATGTTTATGCGTTTTAGTGTTTTCACATTTAGTTATAACGCATTTGCAGACATGACCGACCTTAGTCAGCCGGATCCATCAACGGCACAATGATTCAATTTTTATCGAAATATCGAAAAGACGGTTAGTATTGTTTGTTTCTGCGATCTTATATTTCTTAGGCTAGCTTATTCCCAACAAAACGGGGAAAGCGAAAAAATGTATAGCCAAGTAAAAAAGGCAGCAACATACAGTACAATCGCCATTGCAGTCTCTTTGCTCTGCACCACCGCCGCACAGGCCAATGTCTATGAAGTCCGCTCAAAAGTGGCTCAGGCGACAACCACAGTCGTGGCACCCGCGCCGGCCCTGCAGGCCCACATCCAGACCCGGCTGACCCTTGCCCGGACCGCCACCACGTTGGCGCTGACGTCAAACGGGCTTGCCCCTCTTGCCGGTGACGCAGGCTTCAACGCGGCATTCTCGCCTGCCCTCTTTACGCTTCAGGGCCGGGCAGCAGCACGGATGGCCGGCACGACGATTGCCCGCCTGTCCGGTTCCCCCCTGTCCGGCCTCGCCCGCGACCGGGCCGAACTGACCACCGCCTCGATCCCCGTCCCGCGCCCTGCGCCCCGCACCACCGCGCCTGCCGCCACGACCGGCTATTCCGGCGGCTATGCCATCCGCCAGGATCTGCCGCTGTTTGGCGCCCACCGGATCCGCTTCGGCAAGATTGGCAGCGGCGCAAGGATTTCCGGCCTGATCCGCAAGGCCGCAGCGAACGGTTCTTCCGCCATCTGCATCAACCAGTGCGCAACGCTCGCCGACCGCCTGACGCTCAAGGGCGCAAGCATCGGCGAACAGCTCCGCCACGTGTCCGCCTCGGTCAACCGCATCGTTGCCTACCGCACCGACCAGCAGAGCCATGGCCGTCTTGATTACTGGTCGACCCCCAACGAAACGCTCGGCCGCAGCAGTGGCGATTGCGAAGACTACGCGATCCTCAAGATGGCGCTGCTGTCGCATCTCGGCATCCCGGTCAGCGCCATGGAAATCGTCGTCGTCAAGGACACCAGCCGCCGGCTGTTCCATGCGGTCCTGTCCGTCTCGACCGCCAGCGGCACCCTGATCCTCGACAACATGACCGACGCCGTCGAGGCCGACAGCCGCAAGACCGCCTATGCGCCGCTGTTCTCGATTTCCGGCTCCGCCAACTATGTCTTTGGCTACAAGGGCGGGAAATCCAAACTGATGGCGTCTTTCAAGGACATCGCGTCGGCAGCCCCGGGCGCAGGATTTTAAGCGCCGACGAAGCATCTCCTGGTCGTCAATCGCACACCAGCTCGGCAGCGCCGCCGCCCCGCGTGTTAAGGTTAAAACAGCATTGCGTTTGAATGATCGGCGCATGGGTGCACTTCTTCAATACTGGATATTGGAGAAGCACCCATGATCAGGGTCAACAGCGACGCGCTGATAGATAGAATTTCAGCGCTTGTCCTCAACCCGGTTACCACGCTCGCAGCCACGCTTTGTTGCGCGGCATTTCTGTATTTGCTTGAGCGGGCGGCAAATCACATGCCCTTCGTCATGCTCTCGGTGCTGGGCATTGCAACTGTTCTGTTCCTGGTCAGCCGCCGGCTTTATTTCTCCGTTTACACCGCGCTTGCAGTCACGACCTTGATATCCATCGCCTCGGTGCTGAAATACCGGACCAAGGGATTTGACCTTCACATCTACGATCTCGTCTTCACCGGAACCGATCCGAAAGCCTTCGCTTTTCTATTGAATGAGTTCACCGTCTACATAGTGCCTGTTGCCGGGCTTATGCTCTGTGCGCTGATCGTGCTTGCCCTGGTCTTCATCTGGGACCAGAAACACAGGATGAATGCTCTGGGACGAAGTGGACTGGTGACAATCACCTTTGCGCTGATCCCGGTCAGCTACCCGCTACAAGCCGATGAACCACGGTATTTTCATTACCTCGGCGGCTTCAATGCCTCGGCTTTTTTCGTCTCCCTGCTCGACCTCAGGGATGCAGCCATCGGAAGGGACTTCACCGACCGCTTCAAAGATCTGCCGGCCGTCGCCCCCTTCGCTGCCGCCGGACCTTGCGAACCGGCGAAGCCGAAGCCTGACCTGTTCGTGGTACTGAGTGAAAGCCAGACCGACCTCAGTCGGCTCAATCAGTACGGCATCGATCAGCAATTCTCCGAGCGGTTCAAGTCCGCAGACGGCAAACGCCGCGCTCTTCGGGTGGAGACCTTTGGCGGTGGCACCTGGATCACCAATTTCTCGCTGATGACCGGGCTTTCCAGCCTCGATTTCGGCTGGCGCGCGCCTTACCTGACCACCGCGATGGAAGGCAAGATCCACCAGTCGCTGGCGACAGAACTGTCACGCTGCGGCTACAGGACTGCCGTGCTGATGCCAATGGACCACGGATTCGTCAATGAAGGGCCGTTCCTCGAATCCATCGGCTTCGATGAAGTTCTCGATTACAATCGCATCGGCGCCAGCGAATATGCTCATCGCGACCGGTTCTACTTCGAAGCCGCCCGGGCATTTATCGAAGAGCACCGGAAAACCGATGGCAGACCGCTTTTCCTGGAAGTGCAGACCATGTTCGCGCACTCTCCCTACTCCGACCATCTCGCCGATCTCGATCCCGACCCGATCAACGAAAGCGGTATCTTTGAACTCGATGAGTATGTGCGGCGGGTCGCCCAGTCCCAGAGGGACTTCACATGGTTTCTCGATCAGGCCCGGGCTGAGAGCAAGGACCATCCATCCATCGTGCTGGAGTTCGGCGATCACCAGTCATTCGCCACGCGCGAGGTGGTGAACCACCTCTACCCGGACTTCGCGGTCAATGAGCTGAAGTCCTCGGCCTACCGGACCTATTTCACGGTTCACGGCATGGGAATGGAGGTGGACATGCGCCCATTCGAATTTGCCAGCCTCGACATCGGATATCTCGGGGTCTCGTTGCTTGAAGCCGCCGGAATGGGAAATTCTCCCATGTTCGCAGATCTCGCCGCCATCCGGGACCGGTGCGAAGGCCGGCTCTATTTCTGCGCGGACCGCGCTGCGGTAGACCGGCATCTGCAAAAGCGCATTGCATCGAGATACCTGACTGTCGAATAGCCCCCGGAAGCTGTGTTGCAGCTTTTCGGCCTGTCCATCCGATGGCAAATGAACCCGCATTGCCCGACGTGCCTGTTTTGACGCCAGAATGGTCAAATACCACCCAAAAAGACCAACAGCATTGCGGCACTTTGCCTCCGGAATTCATCGATCTAATGGATTTAAATGCTGGATATTGGCAGAAAAATCATTCATTGCTTGGGCAACCAACGGCCGCACACCATCGCACGTCACCGGGAGCTATCCTCCACGCGACGCCTCAGGATGATTGAGACATTCGATGATAGACAAGTCCACGATTTCTGACCTTCCGTCTCCGGCACCACGCAGCGGCGACCCGGCCACCCTTGCAGCTGACATCGTCGAGCGGCTGACCTATTCGATCGGCAAGGATGCCAAGGTCGCCAAACCGCATGACTGGCTGACCGCCACCATTCTGGTGATCCGCGATCGCGTTATCGACCGCTGGATGGCGTCGACCCGCAAGACCTATGAAGATGGCGGCAAGCGGGTCTACTACCTGTCGCTGGAATTCCTGATCGGGCGGTTGACCCGCGACGCAGTCTCCAACCTGGGTCTGCTGGAGGAAGTCCAACAAGCCCTGCAATCTCTCGGCGTCGATTTCGATGCCGTTGCCGCGCTTGAACCTGATGCGGCACTTGGCAATGGCGGCCTCGGACGGCTGGCCGCCTGCTTCATGGAATCGATGGCCACCGTCGACATCCCCGCCTATGGCTACGGCATCCGCTATGTCCACGGGCTGTTCCGGCAGCAGATGAGCGACGGCTGGCAGGTCGAATTGCCCGAAACCTGGCTGGACCGCGGCAATCCGTGGGAATTTCCGCGCCACGAATGCGCCTATGAAATCGGTTTCGGCGGATCCGTCGACACCATCGGCAACGGCTCGGATGAAACCCAGCGCTGCATCTGGAAACCCCAGGAGCGCATGATCGCGGCGGCCTACGACACCCCGGTTGTCGGATGGCGCGCCAACCGGGTCAACACGCTTAGGCTCTGGACTGCCCAGCCGATCGATCCGATTCTGCTCGATGCCTTCAATGCCGGCGACCACATCGGCGCGCTGCGCGAGAGCAACAAGGCCGAAGCGCTGGCCCGTGTGCTTTACCCAGCCGATCAGACTCCGGCAGGCCAGGAATTGCGCCTGCGCCAGGAGTATTTCTTCTGCTCGGCCTCGCTGCAGGACATCCTGCGCCGCCATCTGCAACAGTTTGGCGATCTGCGCTCGCTGCCCGACAAGGCGGCCATACAGCTCAACGACACCCATCCGGCTGTTTCCGTAGCCGAACTGATGCGGTTGCTGATCGACGTTCACCGGATGGAGTTCGACCCCGCCTGGGAGATCACCCGCAAGACCTTCAGCTACACCAACCACACGCTGCTGCCCGAAGCGCTGGAGAGCTGGCCGGTACCGCTGTTTGAACGGCTGCTGCCACGCCACATGCAACTGGTCTACGCCATCAACGCCAAGATCCTGCGCCAAGCCCGCAAGGAACGCGGCTATGACGAAGAGCAGATCCGTTCGGTCTCGCTGATCGACGAGGGCGGCGACCGGCGTGTGCGGATGGGCAACCTGGCCTTCATCGGCTCGCACTCGATCAATGGCGTCTCGGCGCTGCACACCGAACTGATGAAGCAAACCGTGTTTTCCGATCTGCACGGCCTTTACCCCGACCGCATCAACAACAAGACCAACGGCATCACCCCGCGCCGCTGGCTGATGCAGTGCAATCCAGGACTGTTCTCGCTGATCCGCGAAGCCATCGGCGATGAGTTCATGGATGATGCCGAAGCCCTTTCGGCCCTCAGCGCCTTCTCCGGCGATGCCGAATTCCGTGCCCGCTTCGCCGCCGTCAAACGCGACAACAAGGCACGCCTTTCCAATCTGGTCGCCCGCAGGATGGGCATCAAGGCCGATCCCTCGGCCCTGTTCGACATCCAGATCAAGCGGATTCACGAATACAAGCGGCAACTGCTCAACATCATCGAGGCGGTGGCGCTTTACGACCAGATCCGCTCCCACCCCGAGCTCGACTGGACGCCACGGGTGAAATTCTTCGCCGGCAAGGCGGCGCCGAGCTACCACAACGCAAAACTGATCATCAAGCTTGCCAATGATGTCGCCCGGGTCATCAACAACGACCCGGCCGTGCGTGGCCTCTTGAAGATCGCCTTCATCCCCAATTACAACGTATCGCTCGCCGAAGTCATGGTTCCGGCAGCCGACCTGTCCGAACAGATCTCCACCGCCGGCATGGAAGCATCGGGTACCGGCAACATGAAGTTCGCCCTCAACGGTGCGCTCACCATCGGCACGCTCGATGGCGCCAATGTCGAGATTCAGGACTGCGTCGGCGAAGACAACATCGTCATCTTCGGCCTTACCGCATCCGAAGTCGCCGACCGGCGCGCCACCGGCCATAATCCCCGCGCCATCATCGAGGCGTCACGGGAGTTGTCGCAAGCCCTGACCGCCATTTCATCGGGCGTCTTCAGCCCCGATGACCGCAATCGTTACAGCGACCTGATCGCCGGGCTGTATGATCACGACTGGTTCATGGTCACCGCCGATTTCGACGCTTATGCCAAGGCTCAGCGCCAGGTTGACAGTTTGTGGGTTGACGAAGCCGCCTGGTATGGCCGTACTATCCTCAATACCGCGCGTGTCGGCTGGTTCTCTTCGGACCGCACGATACGCCAGTATGCAAAGGAAATATGGAAAGCCGGCCCATGACACAAAAGGGAACCGTGCGCGACGCCGACACCAAGGGCCTTCACCTTGCGGCCGTTGAGGCAGAAGCGATTGCTTCCGGCACGCATGCAAACCCTTTTTCTGTTCTCGGCGTGCAGGAATATCAGGACGGCTTCATAGCCCGCGCATTTGTTCCCGGCGCCAACGATGTTCTGGTGCTCACGCTGGATGGCGAGCCCGCGGGCCAACTGGAGGAAAACAAGGTGTCCGGCCTGTTCGAAGGCCGCATCAGCATCACCGAACGCCAGCCATTGCGCTACGCCGCGACGAATTCGACCGGTGCCTGGGAAATCGACGATCCTTACTCCTACGGCCCGGTCCTCGGCCCGATGGACGATTACTTCATCGCCGAAGGATCGCATCTGCGGCTGTTTGACAAGCTGGGAGCCCATCCCATCCGCCATGAAGGCATGGAGGGTGTGCAATTCGCCGTCTGGGCGCCGAATGCGCGCCGTGTTTCGGTCGTCGGCGACTTCAACGACTGGGATGGACGCCGCCATGTGATGCGCCTGCGTGGCGACGTCGGGATCTGGGAAATCTTCGCGCCCGGCGCCAAACCCGGCGCTGCCTACAAATACGAGATCCTCGGTCCCGATGGTGACCGCTTGCCGCTCAAGGCGGATCCCTTCGCCCGCCGTGCCGAGCTGAGGCCTGCGACGGCGTCGATCGTTGCTGCCGACCTTGCCCATGAATGGGGAGACAGCGCCCACCGCGCCCACTGGAGCAAGGTCGATGCCCGGCGCCAGCCGGTGTCGATCTATGAAGTCCATCCCGGCTCCTGGCGCAGGCACGCCGACGGATCGTTTATGTCTTGGGATCAGCTGGCCGACGAACTGATCCCTTATTGCGTGGAAATGGGCTTTACCCACATCGAGTTCCTGCCGATTTCCGAGCACCCCTATGACCCGTCCTGGGGCTACCAGACCACCGGGCTTTATGCGCCGTCCGCCCGCTTTGGCGAACCTGAAGGCTTTGCCCGCTTTGTCGACGGCGCGCACCAGGTCGGTCTCGGGGTCATTCTCGACTGGGTACCGGCGCATTTCCCCACCGACGAGCACGGCCTTGCACATTTCGACGGCACCGCGCTTTACGAGCATGCCGATCCGCGCCAGGGGTTTCATCCCGACTGGAACACCGCGATCTACAATTTCGGCCGCCGCGAGGTGAGCTCGTTCCTGGTCAACAACGCGCTGTTCTGGGCCGAGACCTATCACATCGACGGCTTGCGGGTGGATGCCGTCGCCTCGATGCTCTACCTCGATTATTCCCGCAAGGAAGGCGAGTGGATCCCCAACAAGGAGGGCGGCCGCGAAAACCTCGATGCGGTCGAGTTCCTCAAACAGATGAACAAGGCGGTCTACGGCAGCCATCCGGGCATCGTCACCATCGCCGAGGAATCCACCTCGTGGCCCAAGGTCTCAGCACCGGTACATGAGGGCGGGCTCGGGTTCGGCTTCAAGTGGAACATGGGCTTCATGCATGACACGTTGTCCTACATGCAGCGCGATCCGATTCACCGGAAACACCACCATCAGGACCTGACCTTCGGCCTGCTCTATGCCTTTTCCGAGAATTTCGTGCTGCCGATCTCGCACGATGAAGTGGTCCACGGCAAAGGTTCGCTGCTGACCAAGATGTCGGGCGACGAATGGCAGAAATTTGCCAATCTGAGAGCCTATTTCGGTTTCATGTGGGCCTACCCCGGCAAGAAGCTGTTGTTCATGGGCCAGGAATTCGCCCAGCGCGGCGAATGGAGCGAGGCCCGCTCGCTCGATTGGGATCACCTCGACGACCCGCGCCATCACGGCATGCAGGATCTGGTTCGCGATCTCAACAGGCTCTATACCAAAACCCCGGCCCTGCATGCCCGCGATTGTGAGCCCGATGGTTTCGAGTGGCTGATTGCCGATGACAGCGCGAATTCGGTGTTTGCCTGGGTCCGCATGGCGCCGGGCGAAAAACCTGTAGTGATCGTGTCAAATTTCACGCCTAATGTGCTGACCGGCTATCGGGTCCCGATGCCGCAGGATTGTGACTGGAGTGAAATTTTCAATTCCGACGCCACCATCTATGGTGGATCCGGCAAGGGTAATCTTGGGAAAGTGACAACCCGGCCGGAGAAAGGGCAGTATCTTGCGGAACTGACCCTGCCGCCATTGGCGACATTGATGTTCACACCCGACTTGACTGGTGCGGAGTAACAACGAAGGGGAGGAAATGATGGAGCAGAAGAGGGTCCAGCCGCTGGCGCGAGACGCCATGGCCTATGTTCTGGCCGGTGGCCGTGGCAGCCGCCTGAAGGAACTCACCGATCGTCGCGCAAAGCCGGCAGTCTATTTCGGCGGCAAATCGCGGATCATCGATTTTGCCCTGTCCAATGCGCTCAACTCGGGCATCAGGCGTATTGGCGTTGCCACCCAGTACAAGGCCCACTCCCTGATCCGCCATCTGCAGCGCGGCTGGAACTTCCTGCGCCCGGAGCGGAACGAGAGTTTCGATATCCTTCCCGCCAGCCAGCGCGTGTCCGAAACCCAATGGTATGACGGCACCGCCGACGCGGTTTTCCAGAACATCGACATTATCGAGGGCTATGGTCCCGAATTCATGGTTATCCTCGCCGGTGATCACATCTACAAGATGGATTACGAACTGATGTTGCAGCAGCACGTCAATTCGGGCGCCGATGTCACCGTCGGCTGCCTTGAGGTGCCGCGGATGGAGGCGACCGGTTTCGGCGTCATGCATGTCAACGACAAGGACGAGATCATCGCCTTTGTCGAAAAGCCGTCAGATCCACCAGCCATGCCGGACAAGCCGGATATGGCCCTGGCGTCGATGGGAATCTACGTCTTCAACACCGACTTCCTGATGGACGAGTTGCGCCGTGACGCCGCCACCCCCGGCTCAAGCCGCGACTTCGGCAAGGACATCATTCCCTATATCGTCGAGAACGGTAAAGCCGTGGCTCACCGGTTTACCGATTCCTGCGTCCGCGAAACCCCGGAGAAGGAAGCCTATTGGCGCGACGTCGGAACCGTTGACGCCTATTGGCAGGCCAACATCGATCTCACCGACATCCTGCCGGAGCTCGATCTTTACGATCGGTCATGGCCGATCTGGACTTACGCGGAAATCCGTCCGCCGGCAAAGTTCGTGCACAATGAAGAGGGCCGTCGCGGCATGGCGATATCTTCGCTGGTCTCGGGCGATTGCATCATCTCCGGCTCGGAAGTGCATCGCTCGTTGCTTTTCTCGGGCGTTTTGTGCCGGTCCTATTCGAAACTGAATGAGGCGGTGGTGCTGCCCGAATGCGTGATTGGCAGGCAGGCCAACCTCTCCCGCGTGGTGATCGACCGGGGGGTGAAGATCCCCACCGGCCTGGTGGTCGGACAGGATCCGGACCTCGACGCCAGCCGGTTCCACCGCACCGAGTCGGGGATCTGCCTGATCACCCAGGACATGCTTGACCGCGCGGGGTTGATCTACGAATGAGAATTCTCTCTGTCGCCTCCGAGGTTTATCCGCTGATCAAGACCGGCGGCCTGGCCGATGTCGTTGGCGCCCTGCCCTCCGCCTTGTCCGCCCATGGGGTCGACATGCGGGTCCTCATTCCGGGCTACCAGCAGGTAATGGCGAAGCTGCGCAATCCGGTGCCGCTGATCACCTTCGGCGATCTTCTTGGTGTCCGCGCAACCATTCTCGAGAGCCGGATTGACGGCGTGCAATACCTCGTGCTGGACGCACCGGACTTGTTCGACCGGCAGGGAGGTCCCTACACCGATGAAAAGAATGCCGATCATCCTGACAACTGGCTGCGGTTTGCCGCTCTCAGCCGCGCCGCGGCCAACATTGCCGAAGGCGCTCTCGAAGACTGGACGCCCGACATTATCCATGCCCATGACTGGCAGGCCGGCCTGACGCCGGTCTACATGAGTCAAGGCAAGGCCGCCGCCACACCGACGGTGATGACCATTCACAACATTGCCTTTCAGGGACAGTTCGGGCCTGACATTTTCCCCAAGCTCGATCTGCCGCAGTCGGTGTTCTCGGTGGACGGTATCGAGTATTACGGCGACGTCAGCTTCTTGAAGGGCGGCTTGCAGATGGCGACCGCCATCACCACGGTCAGCCCGACCTATGCCCAGGAAATCCGGACGCCTGCGTTCGGCATGGGGCTGGACGGCTTGATCAACGCCCGCGCCGACAGTCTGCACGGCATCGTCAACGGCATCGACACCGAGGTCTGGAACCCGTCCACGGACGAGATGATTGCCGCCAATTTCGCCCCCGCGAAAATGAAGAAGCGCCAGACCAACCGCAAGGCTCTTGCCGAGTACTTCGGGTTTGGAAACACCGACGGACCGGTCTTCACCGTGGTCAGCCGCCTGACCTGGCAAAAGGGCATTGATGTGCTCACCGAGCTTGCCGATGACATTGTTGCCATGGGCGGCAAGCTCGCCGTGCTCGGTTCCGGAGATCAGGCGCTCGAGACCGCGCTGAAGGCCGCAGCCGATCGCCACCCCGGCCACATCGGACTGGTCATCGGTTACAACGAACCGCTGTCCCATCTCATGCAGGCCGGTGGTGATGTCATCCTTGTGCCGTCCCGGTTCGAGCCCTGCGGCCTGACCCAGCTTTACGGGCTGCGCTACGGCAATGTTCCGCTGGTGGCGCGCACGGGCGGGCTTGCCGACACCGTCATCGACGCCAACGAGGCGGCAAGTGCAGCCGGGGTCGCGACCGGCTTTCAGTTTGCGCCTGTCACCGCCGATGCCCTGCGCGAGGCGCTGCGCCGTGCCGTCCGGGCTTACGCCGAACCCGAAGTATGGGCGCGGATCCAGAACCAGGGCATGATCGCGGATGTGTCATGGGATCGCAGCGCCCTGCGCTATGCCAGTCTCTATGCCGAACTCCTTGCCGCAAAAAGTGAAACCCCATGAACCGGACCCTATCCGTCACCCCTTTTCCGGACCAGAAACCCGGCACCTCCGGCCTTCGCAAGAAGGTCCCTGTGTTTCAGACCCCGGGCTACACCGAAGCGTTCATCCAGTCGATTTTCGACAGTCTCGACGGAACGGAAGGCAAGTCCCTGGTCATCGGCGGCGATGGGCGCTTTTACAATCGCGAGGTCATCCAGACGGCCATCCGCATGGCTGCCGCCAATGGCTTCGGCCGTGTTCTGGTTGGCCAGGGCGGCATCCTGTCGACGCCGGCGGCCTCCCACCTTATCCGCAAGAACAAGGCCTTTGGCGGGCTGATCCTGTCGGCCAGCCATAATCCCGGAGGTCCGACCGAGGATTTCGGCATCAAGTACAACATTTCCAATGGCGGCCCGGCGCCGGAAAAACTCACTGATGCCATCTATGCCCGGTCCCAATCCATCGACCGCTACCTGATCGCGGATTTCGATGATGTCGATCTCGACCGGATCGGCAGCTTCGACGCAGGCGGCATGACGGTCGAGGTGATCGACCCGGTCACCGACTACGCCGAGCTGATGGAAACCCTGTTCGATTTCGACGCCATCCGCGCGCTCGCCAAGGATGGCTTCAGCATCGCCTTTGACGCCATGCACGCCGTCACCGGCCCTTATGCGAGCGAAATCCTGGTGCGGCGGCTCGGCGTCGATGCATCATTGGTCTTCAACACGACCCCGCTCGAGGATTTCGGCGGCCACCATCCCGACCCGAATCTGGTTCACGCCAAGGCGCTCTACGATCTGATGATGGCCGCAAATGCCCCGGATTTCGGCGCAGCCTCCGACGGCGATGGAGACCGCAACCTGATCATCGGCCGCGGGATCTTCGTGACCCCGTCGGACTCGCTGGCGATGCTCGCAGCCAACGCCCATCTCGCGCCGGGCTACAAGCAGGGCCTCAAGGGCATAGCCCGCTCGATGCCGACCAGTGGTGCCGCCGACCGGGTCGCAGCGAAACTGGGCGTCGAGATGCACGAGACGCCGACCGGCTGGAAGTTCTTCGGCAATCTGCTCGACGCCGGGCGCTGCACCATCTGCGGCGAGGAAAGCGCCGGTACCGGCTCCGATCATGTGCGCGAGAAGGACGGGCTCTGGGCGGTCTTGTTGTGGCTCAACATACTTGCGGTACGGCGTCAGAGCGTGATGGAAATCGTTAAGGATCACTGGGCCGAATACGGCCGCACCTACTATTCACGGCACGATTATGAGGCGATCGAGACCGCCAACGCCAATCAGCTGATGGCGGCACTCGAGGCCAGGCTCGGCAGTCTTCCGGGCCATCAGATCGAATCGCTGACGATAAAAAACGCCGACAGCTTTGCCTATCATGATCCGGTCGACGGATCGGTGAGCCGCAATCAGGGGCTCAGGATCTTCTTCGAAGGCGGATCGCGGCTCGTCTACAGGCTATCCGGCACCGGCACGTCGGGCGCGACCTTGCGGATCTACATGGAGCGCTATGAGCCCGATCCCGACCGGCACGATCAGGAAACCCAGTCCGCGCTGGCGCCGCTGATCGAAGCCGCCGAAGCGCTGGCCGAGATCACCAGATGGACGGGACGCGACACCCCCACCGTCATCACCTGATGAGTGGGCTTGCGGATTTGAAACTGCCGGGAAAACCCGGCGTGGAGCTGACAGCTGAAGGTGCACGCTTCACCGTACGGGCACCGTCGGCCTCATCGGTCACGCTTTGCCTGTTTGACCAATCTGACCGCGAAATCTCCCGTCATGGCCTTGAAGCCACTGGTGACGGAACCTTCACCACCTTTGTGCCGAGGCTTGAGGCCGGGACGCGCTACGGCCTGCGCTCCGACGGTCCCTGGCAACCCGAAGCGGGCCACCGGTTCGATCCCTCAAAACTGCTTGTCGATCCCCATGCCGTCCGGCTCGACCGCCCCTTTGCCTATGATCCACGTCTCGGCGAATTTGGTCATGACACCGCCGGCGTCGTGCCCAAGGCCATCCTCGAAGCGCCGCTGCCTGCAATGAGCCCGGAGCGCCCGCGTTGCCAGGCCGGCGGCCTGTTCTACGAGCTGCCGGTCCGCGCCTTCACGCTTTTGCATCCCGACGTTCCCGAATCCGACCGCGGAACGCTGCGGGCGCTCGCCCATCCCGCCATTATCGAACATCTGCTCAAGCTGCATGTCAGTGCGGTCGAACTGATGCCGATAGCGGCCTGGATCGACGAGCGGCACCTGCCGCCGCTGGGACTGAGCAATGCCTGGGGCTACAACCCGGTCACCATGCTGGCGCTCGATCCGCGTCTCGCTCCGGGCGGCATCGCCGATCTCCGCCACGCGGTCGAAGCGCTGCATGCAGCCGGCATCGGTGTCATCCTCGATGTCGTTTTCAACCATACCGGCGAAAGCGACATCCATGGCCCGACGCTGTCGTTGCGCGGGCTCGGCAACGCGGCCTATTACCGCCATGACCGCCACACTCCGGGTATGCTGGTCAATGATACCGGCTGCGGCAATACGCTGGCCTGCGACCGGCCGGAGGTTCAGGAACTGGTGCTGGCGACGATGCGCCACTTCGTGACCCAGGCCGGAATTGACGGATTCCGCTTTGATCTCGCACCGATCCTTGGCCGCGATGCGGACGGCTTTTCGGCTGAGGCCAGGCTGCTGCAGCTCATCGCCACCGATCCCGTCCTGCAGGACAGGCTGTTGATTGCCGAACCCTGGGATATCGGCCCCGGCGGCTACCAACTCGGCAATTTCGGCGCGCCATGGCTGGAATGGAACGACCAGGCGCGCGACGACATCCGCCGGTACTGGCGCGGCGACGCGGCGATGACCGGTGCCCTGGCAACGCGGCTTTCCGGATCTTCCGACATCTTCGGCAGAGATGGCGCAACCAGAACCCGCAGCATCAATTTTGTCGCAGCCCATGACGGGTTCCCCCTGGCCGATCTGGTAGCCTTTGAAGAAAAGCACAACGAGGCCAATGGCGAGCACAACCGGGACGGCCACAACGCCAACCATTCCTGGAACAATGGTGTGGAAGGCCAAACCGACGACGCCGGCATCCTTGCCGCGCGCGAAGCCGATGCGAGGGCCCTGATCGCAACCCTGTTTGCTAGCCGTGGCACCATCCTGCTGACCGCCGGCGACGAGTTCGGCCACAGCCAGGGCGGCAACAACAACGCCTATGCCCAGGACAACGCCATGACCTGGCGGAACTGGAGTGAACTCAACCACGAGCGGTTGGACTTCACTCGAGCCTGGGCGGAGATCCGGGCCGGATCCCCGCTTCTCACTCGCCAGGAGTTCCTCAAGGACAGCGACGGGAGCGAAGAACCGGACCAGATTTCATGGCTGACCACCGACGGGCTCGCGATGACACCGGCCGAATGGGAAGATCCCGGACGGGACAGTTTCATGATGGTATTGGGTCAACCGGGCCAACGGCTGGCAATGGTATTCAACCGCAGCCAAACGGAAATTCGCTGCGTGCTTCCCGCGTCCCAGGGACTTTGGTATCCAGCCAGTCCGCGGGCGTCGGTTGAAAAGGCTATTCCGCCGCGATCCGTGGTTTGCTGGCATGAGAAGTCCGGCTGACATCGCCAGGCACAAAGAGTTGTGTAACCTTGGCTGTTTTCACTAAGGTGATGCAATGATTGCTGTATCGCTATGATTGGAAGCGATTAATGTCTGGGACCGGGAGGGATAAGTGCAACGGGTGATTTCAGTTACGGAGATCAAGGATCTGGTCGGAACCGAACTCGGCGTATCCGGGTGGATAGACGTGCCGCAAACGCGCATCGATATCTTTGCCGAGGCCACCGACGATCACCAGTTCATTCATGTCGATCCCGTCCGCGCGGCGGATACCCCCTTCGGCGGAACCATTGCCCACGGCTTCCTCACCGTAGGCATGCTGTCAGCCATGCACGCCGATGCTGTCCCCAAATTGCGCGAAGACAATTTCGGCATCAATTACGGGTTCAACAAGATCCGCTTCATGGCTCCGGTGCCGGCCGGTGGCCGCATTCGTGGCCGCTTCTTTCTGAAGGACGCCCGGCTTCGCGGGCCCGGCAGAATAATGACAACCTTCGACGTGACGGTGGAGATAGAAGACGTCAAGAAACCGGCGCTGACAGCCTCCTGGCTGACCCTCATCCAGTTTGACCCGAAGGACTGGCCGGCGCAGGAAGACTAGAGCCCGGACTTGGACGGACCGCGGATCCGGACGGACACGCGGTTCGATACCGGTTCAGGCCAGCCCGGATCAGGCCAGGCAGTCCCCGGCGGCCTCGGACAGCATGCCGAATGCGTAGTCCGAGAACGACCGCCAGCATTCGAGCCGGAATTCGGTCTCCCCGGTGCGGATGATCACCACCTCGATCTTTCCCATCACCGTGCGTGTGGCCGACCCGACAGGGAAAACCGTATCGCCGAGGTTCTGCGGACAGCCTGATTCGAGCGTCGCCCGGGCACCCTTGCCGGTTACCAGGATCGCGGTGTTGCGGTGTGAGATGTCGACCGCCGAATGCAGCGCCTTGACCTTGGCCAGATCGGCGAGCGGATCGCCGTTTTCGTCGATGATCAGCCACTCATCGGGCCCGAGCCATGCGGCCAGGCGTCCCTGAGCATTGCTCGCAGATGTTTTCGGCATGACCGGCAAGTCCAGCCCGAGTGCCTTGGACAAAGCCTTTGCATCAGCCGGATCGGCCCTCAGCGAGATCCGGTTCGCGGGAGCCGCCGGTGTCAACGCAACACCGGCAGCACCTCCGGCGCGTTCGGCAAGCGGTTCGATACGGGTGGCGTGAGCAGTTTTAGCCATTCAGGCGCACTCCCTCTTTGTCGATGAATACTGTATCGGAAACTTCCACTTCGATGGTCCTGTCGGGCATCGGCACATAAAGCGTCTTGCCCTTAAGCGCACGCCCGTCAACAACCACGGCCATGGCAATCGATCGGCCGCAATTCTCCGACCAGTAGGACGATGTCACATGGCCGATCATGGTCATCGGCAGCGCCTGGTTCGGGTCGGCAACGATCTGCGCGCCCTCTTCCAGCACCGTGTTCGGGTCCTTGGTGACAAGCCCCACGAGCTGTTTGCGGCCGCCGCCCACCAGATCGGGCCGCTTCATGCCGCGAATGCCGACAAAATCGGGCTTCTTCTTCGCCACCGCCCAGTTCAGGCCGGCGTCATCGGGCGTCACCGTGCCGTCCGTGTCCTGCCCGACGATGATGTAGCCCTTTTCGGCGCGGAGCACGTGCATGGTCTCTGTGCCGTAGGCGCAGGCGCCAAGCGGCTCGGCCCGCTCCCACAGAGCCTGCCAGACCGCTTCGCCGTAATCGGCCGGCACGTTGACCTCGTAGCCCGCTTCACCGGTGAACGACATCCGGAACAGCCGTGTCGGCACACCGCAGATCTTGCCTTCGCGCACGCTCATGTGCGGCAGCGCCTCGTTGGAAAGGTCGATGCCCTCGACCAGCGGCGCAATGATCTCGCGCGCCTTCGGCCCCTGCACCGCAATCACCGCCCATTGTTCGGTGGTCGATGTCAGCCAGACCTTGAGATGCGGGAACTCGGTCTGCAGATAGTCTTCCATATGATGCATGACCCGCGGCGCACCGCCGGTGGTGGTGGTCACGTGAAAGCGGTCTTCCGCCATCCGCCCGACCACGCCGTCATCATAGATGAAGCCGTCTTCGCGCAGCATGATGCCGTATTTGCAGCGGCCCGGCTCCAGCTTGTCCCAACTGTTGGTGTACATCAGATTGAGAAACTCGGCCGCATCCGGGCCGACGACCTCGATCTTGCCGAGCGTCGAGGCATCGAACATGCCCGCCGCTTCACGCACCGTGCGGCACTCGCGATTGACCGCCTGGTGCATGTCCTCGCCGGCGCGTGGGTAATACCAGGCCCGCTTCCACTGCCCGACATCCTCGAACACGGCACCCTGGGCTTCTTCCCAGCCATGCATCGGCGTCCGGCGGGTCGGATCAAACAGAGGTCCGCGGGAATGATTGACGATGGCGCCGAAAGTCACCGGCGTATAGGGCGAGCGGAACGTGGTCAGCCCCACCTGCGGCAAGGGCTTGTCGAGCATTTCCGCCGCGATTGCCAGACCGTGGATATTGGAGGTCTTGCCCTGGTCGGTGGCCATGCCGTTGGTGGTAAAGCGCTTGACGTGCTCGATCGAGTGCATGCCTTCGCGCACCGCCAGCCGGATGTCCTTGGCGGTCACATCGTTCTGGAAATCGACAAAGGCCTTGACCGTCGTATCCGCGCCGGCACCCGCGGCCGAGCCCATCATGCTTCCATCCCAGGACGTCTGCGCTTCCGCCTCGGGTACGGCCCATGCGGAGCCCTTTGCTGAGCCTGCGGCAGTTGCCGCCTCTTGTCCGGCCTGTGCCGCACCGGCCAATGCATCGTTCAGATCGTCAATGCCGTTGCAGGCGCCAACGCTGACGCAATCCTGGACATTGCGACCAGGCAAAAAGCGCTGGCTTTGCTCATCCCAGACGACCTTGCCGCGCGATTGCGAATACATGTGAACCGATGGCGTCCAGCCCGCCGACATGATCAGCGCGTCAATCGGAATGGTCCGTGTCGCCCCGCCCGAAGACCGGCCGACCTTCATCGACTTGACCCGCAGGCTGCCCGAGGTGTCGAGAACGGCTTGGCCGGCCAGAACCTCGATACCGAGTTCCTTGGCCCGCGCCACCAGCGCCGGATCGGGATCGGCCCGCACATCGACGATGGCCGGCACCGAAACACCCGCCTGCTTGAGATCGAAGGCCGCCGCCCAGGCCGAATCGCAGGCCGTGTAGACCCCGACCTTGGCACCGACGGCGACGCCGAAATGATTGAGATAGGTGCGTGCCGCCGACGCCAGCATGATGCCGGGGCGGTCATTGTTGGCAAACACCATGTGCCGCTCGATCGCGCCGGTGGCGATGATGACCTGCCTGGCCCTGACCTGCCACAACCGCTCCCGCGGCAGGGCCGGATCGGGATTGGCGAGATGCTCGGTCACCCGTTCGACAAGCCCGACATGGTTTTGTGCCTGATAGCCAAACGCCGTGGTCCGGGTCAGCACCCGGACATTGTCCATGGCGCGAAGCTCGGCTGTCACGGCCTGCGCCCACTCCCAGCCCGACTGACCACCGATCATGGTGTCGGTTTCGTGATGCAAGGCACCGCCGGTTTCAGGCTGTTCGTCACACAGGATCACCTGCGCCCCGGCATGGGCGGCTGCAAGCGCTGCCGAAAGGCCGCTGGCACCGCCGCCGATCACCAGAACATCGCAATGAACGAAGTGGTTGGCGTAATGATCCGGATCCGGTTCCTTTGGCGCCACGCCAAGCCCGGCCGCAGCGCGAATGATCGGCTCGTAGACCTTCTTCCAGGCTGCCTTCGGCCACATGAAGGTCTTGTAGTAGAACCCGGCCGCGAAGAAGGGCGATGCCAGATTGTTCAGTCCGCCGACATCGAACGCCAGTGATGGCCAGCGATTTTGCGACTTGGCCTGCATCCCGTCATAGACTTCCTGCACGGTCGCCCGGATGTTCGGGGTCCGACGGACCGCGTCGCGGCCGACATCCATCAGCGCATTGGGTTCTTCGAAACCCGCCGACAGCATGCCGCGCGGCCGGTGGTACTTGAAGGACCGTCCGGTCAGGTGGATGCCATTGGCAATCAGTGCCGAGGCAAGCGTGTCGCCCTCGACCGCCGTCAGCAGCGTGCCGTCAAAATTGAAACGTACGGTCTTGGCAGGCGTCAGCCGGCCCTTGCCCTTGATCCGGTTCGCGCCGCTCATTGTGCCGCTCCCTTGACCTGCAAGACGCCATCTTCGCCGCGCTCGACCTCGATCCGCGGCTCTCCGGCCTTGTAGGTGGTGACAAATCTGTCGCTGACCGTATCGCGCACCGCATTGAAAAACCTGGCGCAGCCATGAATGTGGCGCCAGCGTTCATAGGTGACGCCTTTCGGATTGGCTCGGATGAAGAAGAATTTTTCAAAGTCCGCGTCGCTAATCGCGGCAATGTCTTTCGGCCGTTCGATATGCGCCTCGCCCGTGTTGCGGAACTCAAGCTCGGGCCGCTCTTCCTGGCAGTAGGGACAATGGATCAGAAGCATGGCTTGGTCCTTGGTCAGATCTTGGTCTTGATCACGGCAGTTTCGGGATCACCGGTGTTGGGCGTACCCGCGGGCTCGATGATGATGAGATGCGTTTCTTCGTCGGCGCGCGGGCAATGCTCGACACCCTTGGGCACCACATACATTTCCCCGGGCCCGAGAACGACATCGCCATCGCGCATCTGGATGGTCAGTCTTCCGGACAGAACCAGGAAAAGATCGTCGGTGTCGGGGTGGGAATGCCAGTTGAATTCGCCATTGACCTTGACCACCATCACGTCATGGCCATTGAAGGCCGCGACGATCTTGGGTGACCAGAGGTCTTTGAAACCGCTGAGTTTTTCCGCCAGATTGATTGCGCTTTCGGTCATCTGTTCCGGCCTCAATGCGCCACGGCCGCAGCCGCGGCCTCGTCGATCAAGCGGCCTGTCTGGAAGCGCTCCAGCGTGAACGGCGCATTGATCTTGTGCGGTTCGTCGCGGGCGATCGTGTGTGCGAACACATTGGCCGAACCCGGTGTCGCCTTGAAGCCGCCGGTACCCCAGCCGCAATTGACATAGAGTCCCTTGACCGGGGTCTTTGACAGGATCGGCGAGCGGTCCGGCGTCACATCGACAATGCCGCCCCAGGAGCGCAGCATCTTCATGCGCGTGAACATCGGGAACATCTCGCAGATCGCATCCAGCGTGTGGCTGAGGATATGCAGCCCGCCGGTCTGGGAATAGGAGGTGTACTGGTCGGTCCCCGCACCGATCACCAGCTCGCCCTTGTCCGACTGCGAGATATAGGCATGCACGGTGTTGGACATGACCACGCACGGGAAGATCGGCTTGACCGGCTCCGACACCAGCGCCTGCAGCGGGTAGCTCTCGAGCGGCATCCGTACGCCGGCCATTTCCATGATCACCGAGGTGTGTCCGGCGGCAACGACGCCAACCTTCTTGGCGCCGATGAAGCCCCGGCTTGTGTCGACGCCCGAAACCGATCCGTCATCGCCGCGGCGCACGCCGGTCACTTCACAGTTCTGGATGATGTGAACGCCCATGGCGGCCGCAGCCCGCGCATAGCCCCAGGCCACAGCATCGTGACGCGCGGTGCCGCCGCGGCGCTGCAACGCAGCACCCACCACCGGATATCGCGCCGACTGGAGAATATTGAGCGGCGGGCAGTACTCCTTGGCCTGTTCGGGCGTCAGCCATTCATTGTCGATGCCGTTGAGCCTGTTGGCATGGATATGCCGCTTGAACACCTGGGTGTCGTGGACATTGTGCGCCAGCATCATCACGCCGCGTGCCGAGTACATCACGTTGTAGTTGAGATCCTGCGACAGACCGTCCCAGAGCTTGAGGGCATGATCATAAAGCCCGGCGCTCTCGTCATAGAGATAGTTGGAGCGGATGATGGTGGTGTTGCGGCCGGTATTGCCGCCGCCAAGCCAGCCCTTCTCGATCACCGCGATATTGGTGATGCCGTGTTCCTTGGCCAGGTAATAGGCTGTTCCCAGGCCGTGGCCGCCGGCGCCGACGATGATAACGTCATAGTCCTTGCGCGGCTCGGGGGAGGTCCACTGCGCGGGCCAGCCCTTGTGACCACGCATTGCCTCGCGGGCAACGGCAAAAGCGGAGTACTTGCGCATGGCTGTCTGGCTCCAAACGTGTTAAATGTGCGTGAGCCAAGCAAGAGCAAATTCGTCCGCTCCGCATCGGCTCTTTTGCGACTTCTGGACGGCCATCGATGTCGCAGTGCGTTTTGTCACAGGTTTCACCGGATCAAAACGCACACACTTCATGGCCGACAGCGAATGGAAAATACGCAGAGACAGCCATTGTCAAGTTCACGGGACTGGACTTCGGCCTTCGAAACTGGTATTTGCCGCCTCAATCGTAACGCCTATGGCCGAACGAACGGAAATTGTTTGTTTGCAGGGGTTGCTGAAATCAACCGAAACTCGAAGGAACGGGATCAACGTGCAGGTACTTGTCCGCGATAACAATGTCGATCAGGCGCTCCGCGCTCTGAAGAAGAAGATGCAGCGCGAAGGCATTTTTCGCGAAATGAAGATGCGTGATTTCTATGAGAAGCCGTCGCAGAAGCGCGCCCGCGAAAAGGCAGAAGCCGTTCGCCGCGTTCGCAAGCTGGCACGCAAGCGCGCTCAGCGCGAAGGCCTCATCGGCGGTGGCCGTCCGGCCTCTCGTTGATCTAGCCGTTTTTTCGCCCTTTTGGGCATGCATGGATGTGAGGCGGGGACGAAGATTCGTCTCCGCCTTTTTCAGTGTGGCGAACCGGGACATTCCCGGGTGAACAGGTGGGGCATTAGCAATGCGATCGATGGCGGCAACGACAACCAAAGGGCATGAAACACGCTTTGCCCGCTCTTTGCTGCTGGCTGCGGTTTCCGCCATGGCCATCACGCTGTCCGCTTGCAGCACCACCACGCCTGTTGACACGATCGCGATCGACAAGACCCAGGGTACCGAAGAAAACATCACGTCACTGACGGACGTGATCAGCCGGAACCCCAGCAATCCCGAGGGATACAACGTGCGCGGCGCGGCCTATGGCCGGTCGGGACAGTTCCGCAACGCGCTCGATGATTTCGACCGCGCCCTCCAGCTCAACCCTTCCTTCTATCAGGCCTATGCCAACCGCGCGCTGATCCACCGCTCGATGGGCAATCTCAACGAAGCTGCGAATGACTACAATCAGGCGCTGAGAATCAATCCGCGCTACGATGTCGCCTATATCGGCCGTGGCAACCTCTACCGTCAGGCCGACCGGACGAACGAGGCGATGAACGATTTCAATCGCGCCATCAGCCTCGAGACCACCGACCCGCGCGCCTATCACAATCGCGGACTGATCAAGCAGCTGCGCAATCAGCACCCACAGGCAATCGAGGATTTCTCGACCGCCATTTCGCTGGCACCCAATTCGCCTGAACCCTACAATGGCCGCGGCATCTCCTATGTTGCGCTCAACGACGATGACAACGCCTTCGCCGATTTCAACCGCGCAATCGAACTCAACCAGCGGATTGCCGAATCCTGGGCCAACCAGGCCTTGATCTACGAACGGCGTGGAGACAAGAAGCGCGCTGCCAAGTCCTATGCACGCGCCGCACAACTTGATCCGAAATACCGCCCTGCGATCGACGGTCTGGCCCGCGTCCGCTGAGCCGCAGCCGCCTCTCCATTACCTAAGCATCTGAAATTTATCTCCGCGCTGCGGAACAATTGAACCTCCATCCCGTTGTCTTGGCGAACCAACAAACGGGAAAGTGAGTTTAATATGTTTGCCAGAAAGAAGATTTCAGTTGCCGCAGCAGCCATCGTTGCAACAGCCGCGATGGGCGCTGCCACTCTGCCTGCCAAGGCCGACAGTGTCGAACTGGGCCTGCTGGAATGTGTCGTCGAAGGCGGCAGCGGTTTTATCTTCGGCTCCACCAAGGATCTGTCGTGTGAATACACACCGGCAAATGAAAGCGCTGCCAAGGAAGCCTATTTCGGCGTCATCAACAAGTACGGCATCGACATCGGTGTGACCGGCACGACCGTGATCGAATGGGTCGTGCTGGCACCGACCGCCGACTACGAATATCAGGCCGGCTCGCTCGCCGGCGATTACCGGGGCGTATCTGCCGAAGCGACAGTTGCGGCTGGCGCGGGCGTCAATCTCCTGGTCGGCGGCTCCGACGACACGGTTTCGCTGCAGCCGGTCAGCGTCCAGGCCCAGGAAGGCGTCAATGTCGCTGTCGGGATTGCCGAACTGCAGCTGCGCTCGACCGCCAACTGAGCGAGACCCCACAAACAGAAAAAGGCCCGGAGATCATCCGGGCCTTTTTACGTGTTCACTGTCGATGACCTCAGTGCTCGATAGCCTTGACGATATCGTCGGTCATCTTCTTGGCGTCGCCGAGCAGCATCATCGTGCCGTCCTTGTAGAACAGCGTGTTGTCGATGCCGGCATAACCCGAGCCAAGCGAACGCTTGACGAACAGGCAGGTACGGGCCTTGTCGACATCCAGGATCGGCATACCGTAAATCGGCGATGACTTGTCATCGCGTGCCGCCGGGTTGGTCACGTCATTGGCGCCGATCACGTAGGCCACGTCGGCCTGCGCGAATTCCGAGTTGATGTCTTCGAGCTCGAAGACCTCGTCGTAAGGCACGTTGGCTTCCGCAAGCAGCACGTTCATGTGACCGGGCATGCGGCCAGCCACCGGATGGATCGCGTACTTGACCTCGACGCCCTGCTCTTTGAGCTTGTCGGCGAGCTCCCGGGTGGCATGCTGCGCCTGCGCAACCGCCATGCCGTAGCCCGGAACGATGATCACCTTGGATGCATTGGCCATCAGGAAGGCCGCATCATCAGCGGACCCGAGCTTGACCGTGCGATCGATGTCGTCGTCGCCCGCAGCCGCGGTTTCACCGCCAAAGCCGCCGAGAATGACCGAGATGAACGAGCGGTTCATGCCCTTGCACATGATGTAGGACAGGATCGCGCCGGATGAGCCAACCAGTGCACCGGTGATGATCAGCGCCAGGTTGCCGAGCGTGAAGCCGATGCCTGCAGCCGCCCAACCCGAATAGGAATTGAGCATCGACACCACAACCGGCATGTCGGCTCCGCCGATCGGCACGATGATCAGAACGCCGAGAACCAGCGCCAGCACGACGACCAGCCAGAACACCGTGTAGCTTTCGGTCGCCACCAGAACGCCGACCAGCACCACGATGCCGATGGCCAGCGCGGCGTTGATGACGTGGCGCATCGGCAGCATGATCGGCTTGCCCGACATGCGTCCGTCAAGCTTGAGAAATGCAATGATCGAGCCGGTAAAGGTGATCGCGCCAATGGCAACGCCGAGTGACATTTCGATGAGCGCCTGGGCATGGATTTCGCCCACTTCGCCGATGCCGAATGCATGTGGCGAGTACAGCGCCGCAGCCGCGACCAGCACCGCTGCCAGACCGACCAGGCTGTGGAAGCCCGCTACCAGCTGCGGCATCGAGGTCATGGCTATCTTGCGGGCGATATAGGCACCCGCGCCGCCGCCGATGGCGAGGCCGGCAACAATCATCGCAAACCCGCTGAACGACGGCTTGGCCAGCAGCAACGTCGTGATAATGGCGATTGCCATGCCGACCATGCCGTACAGGTTCCCCTGCCGGCTGGTGGTCGGATGCGACAGGCCCCTCAGGGCCATGATGAAAAGAACGCCCGAAACGAGGTAGGCGAATGCGGCAAAATTCTCTGACATCAGCCCGCCCTCACTTCTCTTTTTTCTTGTACATGGCCAGCATGCGCTGGGTGACGAGGAACCCGCCAAAGATATTGACCGATGCCAGCACCAGCGCAACAAATCCGAACCCGGTTGCCCAGCCCGAAAGCGACGCACCGACCGCAAGCAGTGCACCCACGACGATGACCGAGGAAATCGCGTTGGTCACCGCCATCAAAGGCGTGTGCAAAGCCGGCGTCACCGACCAGACCACGTAGTAGCCGACGAAGATCGCCAGCACGAAGATCGCGAGACGAAACACGAACGGGTCGATTGCTCCGCCGCTTGCCGCATGCACGGCCGCGGCAACGCCGTCGCCAGCCGGACCGGCGGTCTCCGCAGCCGAGCGGACAGCACTTACTGCCTGCTCCAGATTATCAAGAGCGGTATCAAGTACGGATCCTGCCATCACGCTGCTCCCTTGTTGGTTTCTCCGCCAAACGCGGGATGAATCACTGCACCGCCATGGGTCAGCGCCGTGGCCTTGACCAGTTCATCATCAAGATTGACCGAAACCGTCTTGGTTTCCTTGTCGATCATGGTGTCGAGGAAGGTCAGAAGGTTTTTCGCGTAAAGCAGCGAAGCACTCGCCGCGATTTGGCCCGGCATGTTGAGAATGCCGACAACGCTGACGCCATCGACAGTCACGGTTTCGCCGGCCTTTGAGCCTTCGATGTTGCCGCCACGTTCGACCGCCAGATCGACCGCCACCGAACCCAGGCGCATGCTCTTGAGCATGTCGCGGGAGATCAGCTTCGGCGCCGGGCGGCCGGGGATAAGAGCCGTGGTGATCACGATATCCTGTTTGGAGATGTGCTCGGCCACCAGCGCCGCCTGCTTGGCCTGGTATTCCTTCGACATTTCCTTTGCGTATCCGCCGGACGTCTCGGCCGCCTTGAATTCGTCGTCCTCGACCGCGATGAACTTGGCTCCGAGCGAAGCAACCTGCTCCTTTGCCGCAGGCCGCACATCCGTCGCCGACACCGCTGCACCGAGACGGCGTGCGGTCGCAATTGCCTGCAGACCGGCAACGCCGGCGCCCATCACGAAAACCTTTGCGGCAGGCACAGTGCCCGCCGCCGTCATCATCATCGGCATCGCCCGGTCAAACACATGGGCAGCTTCGATGACCGCCTGGTAGCCTGCGAGGTTTGCCTGCGAGGACAGCACGTCCATCGACTGTGCGCGGGTAATGCGCGGCATCAGCTCCATGGCGAACGCGGTCACGCCAGCCTTGGCCAGGCCGGCGAGCGCCTTTTCGTTGCCGTAGGGATCCATCTGCGCCAGAACGACCGCACCGGTCTTCAGCGATTTCATTTCCGCATCCGAAGGCCGGCGAACCCGCAGGACCACGTCGGCCTTCTTGGCCTCGGAGGCCGCACCGGTTCTTGCCCCGGCAGCGACGAAATCCGCATCGGCAATTCGGGACTTCTCGCCAGCGCCTTTCTGAACAACGACATCAAGCCCGAGGGCCGTCATCTTCTTCACCGTCTCCGGCGATGCAGCGACGCGTGATTCAAGCTGGTCTGACTCTTTGGCTACAAAAACTATGGCGCCCACGAGAGCCCCTCCTCTGGCAAACAGGATGAGATGGGTCGAGACGGATCAGGAATGATCCGACACCAACACGCAGCGAAGGGTTCAGCGAGCGAGGATGCTGCCGCCGATGCTGAGAACGAGAAACGTCAGAAAACTGACAATCGCGCCGGCGCCGGTGAAGAAGTAGGTAGCCATGGCGATCAGCAGCGCCACGATAATGATCGTGCCGTACTTCGCTCCAGCAAGAAACATCGAGTAGGTTTTGTCGTGCTCGGAATAGTCCATAGCAGCGCCGGTTTCGACAGGACCGTTCATCTGTTCAGCCATGCTGTATCTCCCCAATTGGCAATTAAACGAGGGATTACACAAACCATTGGCAATGTGCAATGGACATCCCGTCACAGGCTGGCGGCAGAACCTTCATGAAAGTCGCCCAACCGCCTTCGATCGGCGTCAGGCCGGCAAAGCCAATCTGTCTGTTCTTTGAAGAGCATATCTCGCCGTGGGCAGAATGGTCAGCGGTGTCAGACCCAGCACTTCACGCGGCGCGAACATCATTTTCCGCTCGTATGGTTGCGAATCGAAAAATGGAAACCGGGTAAACAGGGTTCTCTTGAGTTCGCTCGCATCGGCGCCGTGGAGCTCGAGAATGTTCTGATATTGCTCGATATAGCGCGGCCCCGCCAGCTCGATGGTCTGGAACACCCGCTTGTAAAAAGCGCGATGGTTTGGCTTGGTCACCGAAAGACAGTAATCCACGTCATAATAGACCGTCGCCATCGTCGCCACGCGCAAGGTCAGGTAGGGCAGCGCCGGATATTCGCGCATGATGTCAGGATCGGCGGCAAACCGCATCGGATCGATAAAGGTCTTCCCGGCATCCAGAAGCGGGTGCATGACATCTGGAAACTGCGCCACCGCCACACCTTCGCGATGCGCGCCGGTGACGTGATGCACACGGATCGTCGAGACAAGCTGTTCATCGAAGAAGATGCCCATCACATGCGCATTGGGCGTGAAGTCCAGCTCGTCAATCAGCATCGACGCGCTGTTTTCGCGTGCCAGTCCGACAGTGGTAAAGGCCTTGTATCGAAGCCGGGCGATATCTTCGAGGTCGTCGGCGCTTTCGATCCGACGATATTCAATGTTCTCGAGAAAGCGCATCACGCTCGCACTGAAACCCGAAATCTTGCTCTGAGTGGCATTAGCCATTGATGACAAGTCTCCACCATTACGCACGGGGAAAGCTTATCGTTAAATTTCTGTTAATCAATCTCTGCGCGACATCCGAGACCGGTTAACTACCTATTAGGGTTAACAAACTCTTAATTTGCGAAAAAGAATCAACGAAACTGTTAATAATTGCAGGGGAGATTTCAGGATCGAATTCTGACGTCGTCTTCCGGGCGCATCCAGCCCCTGACCGCGGGTTCTAGTTGCCGGTCTGGAGCATTGGTGTCTGCTGGCCAACCAGGGTCAGTTTGCGCGGGCGTCCTGACATTTTGCTGGCCAGCTCGATAAAGGCGCCATGGGGCATCGGAGTCCCGAAAATATACCCCTGGATCATATCTGCGCACTTGTTCTCGCGGATCATCGTCAGCTGGTCTTCGGTCTCAACGCCTTCGACCACGACTTCCAGCCCCAGCTCGCGTGCCAGATGGACGACGCCGCGCAGCAGTTTCAGCTTCTTGCCCTCGTCCTTGGTCAGGTCACGCACGAAGGACCGGTCGATCTTGACCTTGTTGAGCGGCAACATGTCGAGATAACTCAGACTGGAGTAGCCGGTTCCGAAATCGTCAATGGCGATAGACATGCCCATCGACCGGAGCTCGGTAAGGATTTCCCGCGCCGTGTTGAGGTCGTTCATCAGACCGCTTTCGGTGATTTCCAGCTGCAGGCGTTCCGGCGCCAGGTTGCTCCGGTCGAGCGCATCGGCAACAACTGAGATAATCCCCCGGTCGTTCAGGTCATGAGCCGACAGATTGACCGAAACAAACAGATTTCCGGGCCAGGTGGCCGCGTTCTGCACAGCGCGGTCAATGACGCAGCGCGTCAGCTCGCTGATGATTCCCATTTCCTCGGCGAGCGGAATATAGACAGCCGGCGACACCGGGCCGAGTTCCGGGTGAACCCAGCGCGAAAGCGCTTCGGCACCGACAATGCGGGTGCCCTCGGGATTGAACATCGGCTGATAGAACAGGTCCATCGATTGGGTGCGGATCGCCTCGCGAAGGTCCGCCTTCATCCGCTGTCGCTCGGAGTACCGCTGATCCATCGACTCCTCGAACAGGGTCCAGCGGTTCTTGTCACGGCGTTTGGCTTCATACAGAGCCAGATCGGCCTGGATATGCAACTCTTCGATCTGCACGCCTTCCACCGGAGCCATGACGACCCCGCCCGACATGCTGATGAAGAGCTTGTGCCCATCGATAATATAGGTGCCACGCAACGTATGAAGCACATGATCCATCGTGGCATGGAGATCTTCGGTATCTTTCACTTCCGGCAAGAACAGCACGAACTCATCGCCGCCAAAACGCGAGATCACGAATTTCTGGCGTGAAAGCGAACGAAGCCGGTTGGCGATTGCACTCAGCAATTTGTCGCCATTGACGTGCCCCATGGTGTCGTTGACGTGCTTGAAGTCATCGATATCAAGTACCGCCAGCGCCAGTTTCTGATCGGGCTTGGCCTTGGCGATCTTCAGGCCCACGACCTCTTTGAACCAGGAGCGATTGGGCAGGCTGGTCAGATTGTCAAAGCGCGCCATGTGCAGAATGCGCTTTTCCGACTGGATACGGTCGGACACATCTTCGAATATCAGCACCACGCCCTTTTCGCCGCGATACCGGGCGCTGAACTCAAGCCAGGAGTTCTTGTCGAAACGAACCAGCGCGCGGTCATCACGACCACTGACGAGGCTTTCCAGATGCTGGTTGATTTCGCCGAAGTTTTCCTTCGCGATCATGCCGTTGCGCGCGGCCAGCCGCAAGGCCGCCTTCATCGCCCGGCCGGTCAGATCGGTATTCTTGTCGATCTTGAAAAACTCGCGGGCCTTGCGGTTGGCGACTTCAATCCGGCCATCCCCGTCGAGCATGAACAGACCGTGCGACATGTTGTTGAGCGCAGTGTCGAACCGTTCCGCTATTTCCGAAGTTTTCCGCTCGGCGGTCACCGAATTGAACAGGAAGTCACGAACCCCGTTGGCCATCGAGCGCGTTGTCAGGAACAGCGGCAGCAGCAAAACCGCCATCAAGGTCATGTAGGGATCGCGCGCCATCACCAGTCCTGCCATCATCGGCAGGCAGGCAGCCAGCACGATCATGTCGACGTTCAAGCGCGACCCGAAATTCCGCCCGACCACGGAAATCATGCTCGCCAGGGTGACGGAAACGGTCACCAGTTCCGCAAACGGATCCTGTGCAACGACCAGCGCATGGCCACATATCGTGCCCAGGATGGAGCAGGTAATGAACGATCCGGTCACATACCGCTTTTCCCAATGCAGCGTATCGGCCAGCTTGAAACCGGCCTTCGACAGCCGGTCAAAGGCAATCATGTCGAGGTTGCGAACGACCCAGACAATGAAAAGAGCAGCTGCGGCGTAGAGGTAGAACGCGTCATCAATGCGCAGATAGACCGCCATGGTCGTGACAACATGCGCGATCATTCCGGCAAACAACGTGCCTCGCTGCTGATAGAGCGAAGCTACAAATGAAAGACGCACGTCATCCGCAAATGCTGTGTTGTCTGCAGGCTGCATGAACACTGATCCTTGAATCTGAGACAGCAACGTACCAGCCGGAGATTAAGAACACATTTATCGCAAATTAATTTTGGGTAATAATCTCAATCAATTACGGATCTAAATTTTTGGGTTAACAAGTTTAGATTTAGACATACCTAAAATATAATTCACAACTATTCTGCAGCAATAGACGTATTGCTTGCCGAATCTTTAAGAATTGATTGCTTAACGATTTCTTTCTTCGCAAATGTATACTCTTTTTTCTGCTCCTTTACGTGGCCGTAACCTCGTATGTCCATAGGATAGGAAAGAAATTCAGCGATTTGGGCACCATTATCCCTTCGAAGAATGCTGCTCATCTCCCCCAGTTCATCAATGAAACCTGACAGAATCTGCCGTTCCATGCGCCGTTCGGCACTGTATCCGAACAGGTCAAGAGGCGTGCCACGCAAGACCTTCAGCGCCGAAAGCACCGGAAAGAACATTGCCATGCCTTTGCCGAACGAGGATTTGACAGGCTTCCCATCGCTGCCTTTCCGGCCCAGCACCGGTGGCGCCATGTGGAATTCCAGCCTCTCATAGCTCTCGAATTGCTTGCCGAGCTGGCGCTTGAAGCTGCCATCGCTGTAGAGCCGGGCTACTTCATACTCGTCCTTGATCGCCATCAGCTTGAACAGCGACCGCGCCGCTGCAGCGGAAACCGGACCGGCGCCACCGAACGCAAGCTCCTCGGCCTCGACAAGTGGCTGGAGCAGTTCACGGTATCTGTCTGCCCAGGCCTTGTTCTGATAGCCTTGGAGAAATTCGGCGCGGCGATCGATGATATCCGCCACAGTCTCCTCGGCCGCCGGCTCCAGGCTGGCAGGCTGATCGGAAACCAGCGCCTGCACGGATTCGGGATCATGCGCTGCCTTGCGGCCCCACCGGAAAGCCGCAATGTTCATTGCCACGGCCTGACCATTGAGCCTGATGGCTTCCTCGACAGAGTCCGGCGACAGCGGCAAGGCACCCTTTTGCGAGGCCATTCCCAGCATGAACATGTTGGTTGCGATCGCGTTGCCGAACAGCCGCGTGGCCGCAAGCGTCGCATTGAAGAAGCTGGTGCGCTCGGCGCCCGCAGCCTTGACGATCGCCCGCTTGAGCCGTTCCGTCGGCAGCGAAAAATCCGCGTTGCGGGTAAAATCGCCCGGCATGACTTCACTGGTGTTGACCAGAAACGCCGTCTCGCCTTCACGCACCGAGGTCAGGACCTTCCGCGATCCGGATACCACCAGATCGCAGCCCAGCACCAAATCTGCCTTGCCGGCAGAAATCCGGATTGCGTGGATGTCTTCCGGTTTGCTGGCAATCCGGACATGCGAGAACACTGCGCCGCCTTTTTGCGCGAGGCCGGCCATGTCGATCATGCCGCAGCCCTTGCCCTCCAGATGCGCCGCCATGCCCAGAATGGCGCCGATGGTGACGACACCGGTGCCGCCAACGCCGTCAATAATCGAGGCCCATCCCCGCTCGAGCGACGCAACGGCAGGTTCCGGCAGGCCCGCCAAAGGATCGGGCGCCGTCTTCAGCACTGTCGCGTCTGCCTTGCGGATACGTCCGCCATGGACTGTGACAAAGGAGGGGCAGAAGCCCTCCAGGCAGGAGAAATCCTTGTTGCAGCCGGACTGATCGATCCGGCGCTTGCGGCCGAATTCGGTCTCCACCGGCTGGATCGACACGCAGTTCGACTTGACGCCGCAATCCCCGCAGCCTTCGCACACCAGCTCGTTGATGATCACGCGCTTGTCAGGATCGGGATAGGTGCCGCGCTTCCTGCGGCGGCGCTTTTCGGCCGCACAGGTCTGATCGTAGATCAGCACCGTCACCCCCGGCACCTCACGCAACTCGCGCTGCACCGCATCCAGTTCCGAGCGATGATGAACACTCATCGCCGGCGGCCAGGCCGTACCGGCGGGATAGCGGTCCGGATCATCGCTGACCAGCGCGATCCGCTCGACGCCCTCGGCACGAACCTGCCGCGCGATGGCATCGGCGGTGAGACCGCCTTCATGGGTTTGCCCGCCGGTCATCGCGACCGCATCATTGTAGAGGATCTTGTAGGTGATGTTGGCGCCCGAGGCGATGGCGAAGCGCAGGGCCAATACGCCCGAATGATTGTAGGTACCGTCTCCCAGGTTCTGGAAGATATGCTCGCGCGAGGTGAACGGCGCCTGCCCGACCCATTGCGCGCCCTCCCCGCCCATCTGGGTAAAGCCGGTGGTATCGCGGTCCATCCACAACGACATGAAATGGCAACCGATGCCTGCCGCCGCGATAGATCCTTCCGGGACCTTGGTCGATGTGTTGTGCGGACATCCCGAGCAGAAATAGGGCGTCCGCGATGCCACGTCCGAGACGCTCGCCAGCATGCTCTGGAACTGACGAATGCGCTTGACCTTGGCGTCGATGTCTTCCGCATGGCCGATGACCTTGAGCACCCGCTCACCGACGGCGACGGCGATGTCATTGGGATCCAGCGCGCCCTTGACCGGGAACAGCCAGTCGCCGCGCTCGTCCCGCTTGCCAACCACCACGGGCTGCCGCGCGGTTCCGTACAAGGCCTCGCGCAGCTGGCTTTCCAGCAGGGACCGTTTTTCCTCGACGACAATCACCATGTCCAGGCCATCGACGAACGCGGCCATGTCTTCCAGGTCAAACGGCCACGGACAGGCCACCTTGAACAGCCGGACGCCGATCTGGTTGGCCCGCGCCTCGTCAATGCCCAGATCATCCAGCGCCTGACGCACATCGAGATAATTCTTTCCGACCGTCAGGATGCCGATCTTGGCATTTGCACCACCCGAATAGATGATCCGGTTGAGCCCGTTTGCCCTGATATAGGCGCTGGCAGCCCCGCGCTTGTATTCGTGGAGCCGCATCTCCTGGCCCAGGAAATCCAGATCGTTGGCTCGGATATTCAGTCCGCCCGGCGGCATCGCGAAGTCAGGCAGGATGATGTTCAGACGGCCGATACCGGCTTCAACCGACGCGGTCGATTCCACATTGTCCTTGACGCATTTGAGCGCCGCCCAGGTTCCCGCGAACCGCGACATCGCAAATCCGTGAAGACCGTAATCGATCATCTCCTGAACCCCTGCCGGATTGAGGATCGGGATCATGGTGTCGACAAAATTGAACTCGGTCTGATGGGCGTTGGTGGAACTCTCAGCCGTATGGTCATCGCCCATCAACGCCAGCACACCGCCATGCTGCGCGGAGCCGGCCAGGTTGGCGTGGCGGAACACGTCGCCGGAGCGATCCACACCCGGGCCCTTGCCGTACCAGAGACTGAACACGCCGTCATATTTGCCGGTCCCGTCCAGACCCGCCTGCTGCGTGCCCCAGCATGCCGTGGCGGCCAGCTCTTCATTCAGACCGGGCTGAAAAACGATATTCCGCGGGGACAAGGATCTCTGCGCGCGCGCAATCTGCTGGTCCAGCCCGCCAAGGGGCGAGCCCCGGTAGCCGGAAACGAAGCCGGCGGTATTCAGCCCGGCGATGCGGTCGCGCTCATGCTGCATCATCAGGAGACGAACGACAGCCTGAGAGCCGGTGACGAAAATCCGGTCCTTGCTCAGATCATATTTGTCGTCAAGCGACACATCATGCACTGTCATTTTCGGTCTCCTCAAACCCTTCAGGCCCAGTCCCGGACTGACCCTGGATCATCTGCGGGGCATCTCCCAACCCGCAGCCTGAACAGGGATATTTGGGTCAGTCGGCGCATTGGTCAATCGATTTCATCGCCGCCATGCGATTGCGCAATCAGATGGTTGGCGCCTTCCCCCAAACGAAACTATCTGTCGCCAACAGCTCCTGCAGCGACCGATTCATGGACCGATCGAATGTCCGCCATCGACCGTAATCGCGCTGCCGGTCATGTATACGCCGGCTTTGGAGGCAAGCAGCAGCACGGCGCCGGCCAGATCATTCGCCTGGCCAAGCCGCCCGGTGGGGTTTTGCCCGGCCATGACCTTGGCCCCCGCCCCTTTCAAAAAGGGATCAGTCAGCCTTGTTTCAAACCAGCCGGGGCGGATTTCATTGACCCTGATCCCGTGCTTCGCCCACTCGAGCGCCAGACAGCGCGTCATCTGGCTTACGGCAGCCTTGGAAAGACCATAAGCAGCCACTTGCCGGACCGGGATTTCAGACAATATGCTCGACACGTTGATGATCGAACCGCCGCGGCCATCACGAATCATTCGCCGCGCGGTCTCCTGCGCCACCATGAACGCCCCATCGAGGTTGACACCCATGACATTGCGAAGCGTCTCACGCGTCAGCTGGGTCGCTTTGTCGCGATGCGCAACACCGGCGTTGTTGACCAGCACGCTGACCGGCCCCAGCGCCTTTTCGATCTGGTCGAAGGCTTCGGTGATCGCATCATCCCGGCTTACATCAAGCGGCACCGCGATCGCGGTTCCGCCAAGTTCCGTAATGGTTTCCACCGCGGCCTGAAGACTGTTGGCGTCCTTTCCGGCAAGCGCAAGCCTGGCACCATTCATCGCCAGCGCCCGCGCCATGGCGAGTCCAAGCCCGGTGCCGCCGCCGGTCACCAGTGCAATCTCCCCTGAAATGTCAAACAACTCGCTTGCGCGCACCTCTGGCCCCTTTTTACTACGCTCAACATTCGGTATAGCCGCAGGCATGGATTGGCGCCACTGTCAGCCGACATGCCGACTGGTAAATTTAATGCACCACTCGTTGCGCAGCATATCATTTTCCTGATATGGGCTGGCAGGGCATCAAGCAGCTGATATGGATGATGCAAATTGGGAACCATGGTTGATCACACTCCACTAAACCGGAGGTGAAATGGCCAGGAGGGCAATATGGGAAGTCTTTTGGCATTGAGCCGGATCATCGATCGGATCAATGAGTTTTTTGGGCGAAATGTGGCCTGGCTTGTTCTGGCAGCCGTGCTGATCAGTGCCGGCAACGCCACGATCCGCAAGGTGTTCGACATGTCGTCCAATGCCTGGCTGGAAGTCCAGTGGTACCTGTTTGGCGCGGTCTTCATGCTCGCCGCCGGTTACACTCTGCGCAAGAACGAGCATGTCCGCATTGATGTGCTGGCCGGCAATCTCTCAAAGCGGACCCGTGACTGGATCGACCTGATGGGCCACTTCCTGTTCCTGCTGCCGTTCTGCCTGATGATGACCTACCTGGCCTGGCCGTTCTTCTGGCGGTCTTTCCAATCCGGTGAGATGTCCAGCAATGCCGGCGGCCTGATCATCTGGCCCGCCAAGGCAAGTGTGCTTCTTGGCTTCATCCTGCTGACGGCCCAGGCTGTCTCCGAGATCATCAAGCGCATCGCCATCATCCGGGGTCTCATCGAAGAGGAGACCGGCCATGATCATTCCATGCCGCCGCAAGTCGAGGCAGCCTCTGAAATGAAGGATGGCAACAATGCTTGATCTTATTGCCCACAACCTCGCACCGATCATGTTCATCACCGTGATGGCGATGCTGCTGATCGGCTACCCGGTTGCCTTCACCCTGGCTGCGGGCGGCATGTACTTTTTCGTCGCCGGCGTCGAGCTCAGTCATATTTCGCCGGAAATCCGGCTGTTCTGGCCTTTGGCACAGGCCAACATGAACCGTGTCTTCGACATCATGCGCAACGACACGCTGCTGGCGATCCCGTTCTTCACCTTCATGGGACTTATTCTTGAACGCTCCCGCATGGCCGAGGATCTGCTGGACACGATTGGCCAGCTGTTCGGAACGCTTCGCGGCGGACTGGCGTTTGCCGTCATCCTGGTCGGCGCCCTGCTTGCGGCCACCACCGGCGTCGTCGCGGCATCGGTCATCGCCATGGGCCTGATCTCGCTGCCGATCATGATGCGCTACAACTATCATCCCGGTCTTGCCGCCGGCACCATCGCCGCCTCCGGTACGCTGGCGCAGATCATTCCGCCATCGCTGGTGCTGATCGTCATGGCCGACCAGCTCGGCCGGTCGGTCGGCGACATGTATGTCGGCGCCTTCTTCCCGGCGATGATCATCGTCGCCATGTACTGCACCTACATTTTCGCCATCACCCTGTTCAAGCCGAAATGGGTGCCTGCCCTGCCGCCCGAAGCGCGGCCGCTTGGCAATGGCGGACGCTCGCTGTTCATCATCCTTGGTGTGGCAGTGGCGCTGTTCGTGGTCGGCTACTTCTATGTCTTCGATCACCTGCGTTATGAAACCCGGGTGGTTTGGGCCGCGTTGGCCGCAACCGTCATTCCCTATGGCTTTGCCCTGATCAACCGCACCATGAACCTGGGCTATCTCTCCAAGATGGCCGAGCAGGTGGTTATCGTGCTGATTCCGCCGCTTGCGCTGATCTTCCTGGTGCTCGGCACCATCTTCCTGGGCATCGCGACGCCGACGGAAGGCGGCGCCATGGGCGCCACCGGTGCGCTGGTCATGTCGCTAATGAAACGCCGGCTGGACAAGAAAACCCTCCTGCAGGCGCTGGACTCCACCGCCAAGCTGGCGACCTTCGTGATGTTCATCCTCATCGGCGCCCGGGTTTTCTCGCTGACCTTCTACGGCATTGCCGGCGACCGCTGGGTGGAAGAGCTGATGCTGGCGCTGCCAGGTGGCAAGTATGGCTTCCTGATCGCGGTTTCGATCATCGTCTTCATTCTCGGCTGCTTTCTCGACTTCTTCGAGATTGCCTTCATCCTGGTGCCACTGCTGGCGCCGGTGGCGGAGAAACTGGGGATCGACCTGATCTGGTTCGGCGTCCTGCTGGGCTTCAACCTGCAAGCCAGCTTCCTGACGCCACCCTTCGGATTTGCACTGTTCTACCTGCGATCGGTCGCACCGATCAAAGCCTGGCATGATGAAACGACTGACCGGATGATCGAGCCGATCTCCACCAAATCGATCTACACCGGCACGTTGCCGTTCATCATCATCCAGGTAGTGATGCTCGGCATTCTGATCGCCTTCCCCGGCCTTGTGACCCACTACAAGAAAGATCCGGTGATGATCGACCAGACCGAAATCGACCAGGAGATCAACAGCATCGGTGGCGCAGGCTTTGGCCTACCCGGTTCCGGTCTGAGTCTGCCCGGCGCCCCCGGCCTCGGTGAGCCCGGCAATGGCATGCCCGCCATGCCGAGCTTTGGCGAACCTTCCGGCGGAACCGACACCCCGGCACCGGGCGGCCTTCCTGCCCCGGGCGGTGCATCGGGACTGCCGAACTTCAACTGAGCCCTCAAGGCTTGAGACGAACACAAAACCCGGCGGGACCACCCGCCGGGTTTTTTATTGTCGAAGCAGCCTCCCACGCCCGTCCTTGCCGGGCCGCGCATTTCAGGGCAGGCAGGACACCACCTTCCGGTCTCCCGGTTCGACTTCTGGCAGACGCTTCAGCTGCTACGCTGCCGTGAGCAATTGCAGACGCCGAACGGACAAATTCCCCCGATGGCAACTGTCGCCCCATCACGCCCCTGCGCTGGTTGCCCAGCCGAGGCCTACCCCCGGCAGGTCAGCGACAGTTGGGTGACGGATGACCGGACCTGAAACCAGGGCACAAAAAAGCCCCGGAACCGATGGTTCCGGGGCCTTTGGTAGATCTTGCGTAGAACGCTGGCTTAGAGCTTGCCACCGCGCTGCTGGATCATCATGAAGGTGTCCATGTTGTATTCAGCAAGCTGGAACCAGAGGTAGCCGTCGCCACGATAGCCCATGTAGGAATCGTGCAGCTTCTTGAACTGCGCGTTTTCTGCGCCGATTTCCGCGTAAACCTTGTTGGCCGCATTGAAGCAGGCTTCCAGGATTTCGAGGCTGTACGGACGAAGCTTGGTGCCTTCCGACACGAGCTTCTTCAGGGCCGGCGGGTTCAGGGTGTCGTAACGAGCCATCATCACGCTGTTGGCGTAGGCCGAAGCCGACTTGATCACGCCCTGGTAGGCCTTCGGAAGCTCGTTCCACTTGTCCAGGTTGATCAGGTTCATCAGCGTCACGCCGCCTTCCCACCAACCAGGATAGTAGTAGTACGGAGCAACCTTGTTGAAGCCCAGCTTGGAATCGTCGTACGGGCCAACGAACTCGGCCGCGTCGATGGTGCCCTTTTCGAGAGCTGCGTAGATATCGCCGCCAGGAATGTTCTGCGGAACGACGCCGACTTCCTGAATGATCCGGCCGCCAAAGCCGCCGATACGCATCTTGAGGCCCTGCAGGTCGGCCACGGTGTTGATTTCCTTGCGGAACCAACCGCCCATCTGGGCACCGGTGTTACCAGCCGGGAATGCAATCATGTTGTTGCCGGCATAGAATTCGTTGAGCAGGTCAAGCCCGCCGCCCTCATAGAGCCAGCCATTGGTCATGCGCTGGTTGAGGCCGAACGGAACGCCGGTTCCGAATGCCCAGGACGGGTCCTTGCCGAAGAAGTAATAAGAAGCGGTGTGCGCCATTTCGATGGTGCCGTCACGAACGGCATCAGCGCCTTCGAGCGCGCCAACGATTTCGCCAGACGCATAGGACTGGATCTCGAAATTGCCGTCGGTGGCTTCAGAAACAGCCTGCGCGAACACTTCGGCTGCACCATAGATGGTGTCGAGCGCCTTCGGGAAGCCCGAAGAAAGCCGCCATGTGACTTTTGGCATGGTCTGCGCGATGGCCGGAGCGGCCAGTGTTGTTGCGGCTGCAGCGCCTGCGCCGGCAACCCCAGCCTTTTTGATAAAGGAACGACGATCCATAGAAAACCTCCCAGTTGAATCAACGCCGCGAGGCAAGGGTTTCCGTACCAATTGCACCCCAGCGACATGGGGTGACATAACCATGTTGCGACAGGCCTTTCAAGCGCAAGGCAACAATTTCGGCGGCAATGGTCAATTTTTCTTGCCAGTTGTTGGCGCCGCCGATTCGCGTTAAAAATCCATCAATGTTGACGGGCGGATAGCGCGGCGGTGGAATTGACAAATTCCTGCCGAAACGCAAGAACCAATCAACCCGGATCACTCGGAAACGGCCACCCAAACCAAGGATAAACGTGCGATGCACAGTGGACTAGTCGCAATACCTGCAGATATCCGCAAATTCGATGGATACACTTGGCACGCCGCTCCCGAGCAATACATCATGGCTGCGGTCAATGGCTCGAATGTGCTGCCGTTGATCATTCCCGCACTGACAGAGGGAACCGATGTCGACATGGTTCTCGATCGCGTCGACGGCGTCCTGATCAGCGGATCGCGTACCAATGTTCATCCCTCCAACTACGGCGAGGATGAAACCGAGCACCACGGCCCGTTCGATCCAGCCCGTGACCTGCTGACACTTGCGCTTATTCGCCGCACCATCGAACGCGGCATTCCACTGCTCGCCATCTGCCGTGGCATTCAGGAACTCAATGTCGCGCTGGGAGGCTCGCTGGCCACCGAGATTCAGGAACTGCCTGGACGAATCGATCACCGCAAGCCTCAGACCGAGGACTGGGACGTTGCTTTCGCAATCCGGCATTCGATCAAGGTCAAGGAAGGCAGCTGCCTGGCTTCGATCATCGGCGGCGTCGAAGCGCAGGTGAATTCGCTGCACCGCCAGGCCATCTCAAAGCTGGCGCCGCGGCTGGCGGTCGAAGCGGTGGCGGAAGACGGCACCATTGAAGCCGTCAGCGTGATCGATGCGCCGGGCTTTGCCATCGGCGTGCAATGGCATCCCGAGTACTGGGTCGGCAGCGACACCATATCGGACAAGATATTCGCGGCCTTCGGCGATGCAGTGCGGGCGCGCCATGCCCACCCCGCCACCGCAGCCGCCGAATAGGCCTCAGCGCCGCCAGCCGGATGTGTGCCGCAGCCCCGGGACTTGGTGCCTCCGGTCAGGAAGGGATGATTGTCATGAAAACCATCATTCTCGGTTTTGCCCTGTTCGCCACTGGATTCCTGGCTGTTGAGCCTGCATTTGCGCAGGATCAGCTCTGCGCCGGCGCGGAGACCAGGGTGGAGCTCGACGAGTGCTTGGTCCACCAGCTTCGTGTCGCGGAAACGCACCTCGAGCAGGCCTACCAGGCCTTGCGTTTCGACCTCGACAGCGGGGCGAAAGGCAGGCTTCTCAAATCACAGCGGCTGTGGGTCAAATTCCGCGATGCCGAATGCACCAGGGTCATGGACTATGCCGGTGGCGGCACCATCGCTTCGACCCTCTATTTGAGCTGCATGCTGGAATTGACAGACCGGCGCATCGGCGATCTGTCCATCAATCCGCTGACCAGCGAGAGTAACTAGACGCTTACGCAGATCGGCAGTACCGCACGTCCTACCCCGGCTTGCGATTAAAGCCCGCGCATTCGGGAACCGCCGTGATCGCCGGGCGGCCCGCAAGCCACTCGCCGAGATTGTCGACCACGAGATCCGCCATTGCATTGCGCGTCGACACCGATGCCGAAGCCACATGCGGCAGCAGGCAGGCATTCGGCAGATCCATCAGCGCCTGTGGCACATTCGGTTCATGCGCGAACACATCAAGCCCGGCGGCAGCGATCCGGCGTTCCGAAAGTGCTGAAATCAGCGCCGGCTCATCGATCGTCGAGCCGCGCCCGACGCTGATCAGCACGCCTTGCTCACCGAGTGCGCTCAGAATGTCGGCATTCACCGCCTTTTCCGTCGCCGCCCCGCCCGGCACCACCACGATCAGCGTGTCGACCGCGCTGGCCATGTCGATCAGCTTCGCATGCCAAGGGTAGTCAACATCGGTTCGTTTCGTTCTCGTATGGTAGTGGATCGGCAACCCGAAGGCTTCCAGGCGCCTGGCGATCGCCAGACCGATCCGTCCCAACCCGAATATTCCGGCAGTCCGGCCCCTGAGCGTCAGCGATGTCAGCGGGTAAGCCCCTTCCGCCGCCCAGCGGCCGGCACGCAGGTAAGCCTCTGCCTTTGGCAATTCGCGCAATGTGTTGAGCAACAACCCGACAGTCGTGTCGGCAACCTCGTCGGACAGCACGTCCGGCGTATTGGTGACCATGACGTTGCGTGTTGCCGCATGCGCGGCGTCCACCGCGTCATAGCCAACGCCGAAATTGGCAATCACTTCGAGATTGGGCAACGCATCGATGAAGTTCGCAGAGATGGTTGTCGCCGCCGCGACGCCCCTGATCCGCGCACGCGTTTCCGCATCTAACAAGCTTGCATCCGCCGTCTCTAAGGATATGGCGTCAAACTCCGCCTCGGCGCGCTCCCGCACCCGCGGATGAACCCGCCCGGCAAGAAGCGCCACGGGACGTCCGGCGCTCATCGTCCCGCCCCCGGATTGAGCGGCGAGGTCGATTGCCGGATCCGCATTTCCGGCTTGATCAGATGCAGGCCATCGGCTTCGCTCGATCCATTGAGCTTGTCGAGCAGCGCCCGGGCGGCGAAGCGCCCGACTTCGGATTGTCCGTTCCAGACCGTGGTCAGCGCCGGTGTGGCGATTGCCGCCTCCTCAAGATCGTCATAACCGGTCACCGAGATGTCCTTTCCGGGCACAAGACCCGCACGCGCGATACCATTCATCAGGCCGATGGCCACAAGGTCGTTCCAGCACACCGCCGCAGTCGGCTTGAGCGGATTGGCAAGGAAATTCACCGCCGCCTCAAAGCCGCTTTGCTTGGTGCGCGGACCCGGAATCCTCAGCGCCGGATCAACGGCGATGCCGGCTTTCTTCAACGCATCGGCATAACCCGCATAGCGGTCCCGCCCGGTCGAGGTGTGGTCGGTGCCGCCGATCATGGCAATGCGGGTGTGCCCGAGACTGATCAGGTGGTTGGTGGCGAGCGCGGTTCCATAGGCATCATCGCCACGGAAGGTCGGCACGTCGATTTCCGGCACCGACCGCGCAATCAGGATCGCCGGCATGCCGTTGTCCTCAGCCAACCGGATGTCCGATGCCGGCGTGCCGATCGCGGGCGACATGATCACGCCATCGCCCCCCAGCTGCAGCAGGGTTTCGATGAAGTTGCGCTGCTTGTCGACCGAATCGTAGTGATTTGAGAGAATGAAGGTCTGCCGGCTGCGGTCGAGTTCGGTCTCGATCGCCTTGAGGATCTCGGCATAAAACGGGTTCATGATGTCGTGCACGACGACACCGATGATGCCGGACCGCGATGTCCTGAGCGAAGCTGCACGACGGTTGTAGATATAGCCGAGCTCGACGGCTTTTTCCTTGATCCGGTCTCGCGTCACATCAGCCACAAGCGGGCTGTCACGCAAGGCAAGAGAGACGGTTGCCGTGGAAAGCCCCAGGGCCTCCGCGATGGTGGAGAGTTTTACTTTTTGCGCCAAGTCCCGGTTCCCTTTGACGGAGCATCCCGTTCCGTTTCAAACATTTAAACAAAACTAAAAGGTTTAAACCGGGCTGGCAATCAGTCAGTTTCAGGAACCTGCTGGTCAACACCGGAAACAACCTCGTCCTTCGGCTCTTCCGGTTCGCTTTCGAGGATCCGTTCAGCGGCCGGCGCGGCGCCGGGGCGCAATGTCGCGGCAATATTGGCGTCCACCGTCGCCAGAAGCTCGTGAAGCTGGGCAATCTCCTTCTTCTTCAGCCCGGCGAAGGCCGCCTTTTCGGTCTTGCGCTGGGATTTGCGGATGGACTTGATCTGGTTCCGCCCCTCATCGGTGAGGAAAACCAGCATCATCCGGCCGTCATCGGGTGACCCTTCGCGCCGCAGATATCCCTGGACTGCAAGCCGGCCGATTGTCTTGGTGATGGTCGGCGCCTTGACCCCGAGGGCGGCCGCGATGGCGCCCGGCGTCTGCCCGTCATGCGCATCGAGCGCCAGCATGACAGCGTCCTGACCGGCGTAGAGCCCGAGATCGAGCAGATGCCGGGACAACGCGGTTCGTGCATTCCGCGCGACCTGGTTGATCATCGAAAGCGTCTCGGCGTGTTCGCTCCTTTTCGGCTTCTTGCTCTTGTTCTTCTTTTTGGCGGACATGGACAGCTCCTTCTTGCGGCCTTTGTTCCATCACCCTACGGTCCAGACCCTAATCAAGCCTGAGCGGAAAAACCACCACATGCCCCTACGATCCGTCCCCATAGCGATACTCCCTCTGGGGGCCCATGAGCAACATGGGCCGCACCTTCCGTTCGAAACCGACGCGCTGATCGCACAGGACGTGGCGCAAAGGCTCTGCGTTGCGGCGCCCGCCTCGGTTCAGGCTGAACTCCTGCCGGTCGAATCAACCGGTTACTCTATCGAGCACATGGATGTGTCAGGCACACGAACATTGCGCTTTGATGAAGCGGTCGACCGCTGGATCGGGATTGCCGCCGAATGTGCCGACCGCGGGATCCGCCGCCTGATGCTGCTCAATGCCCATGGAGGCAACTCGCCGCTGCTGACCATTGTCGCCACCGAGGCGCGGGTCCGCTTCAACATGCTCGCTGTCGCCACCAGTTGGACCCGGTTTGGTGTGCCCGCCGGCATCATCGCACCCGCCGACAAGACGCTCGACATCCATGCCGGCGACATCGAGACCTCGGTGATGCTGGCCATACGCCCGGATCTTGTCCGTCTCGACGCAGTCCAGGATTTCCCCTCCCGCCAGGCGGACTACGCCAGCCGCTTCACCCATCTGCGCGCCTACGGTCCCCATGCTTTTGGCTGGAAGATGTCCGATCTCAACCCGCAGGGTGCCGCCGGCAAGGCCAGCCTGGCGACGGCTGAAAAGGGTGAGGCCATTCTCGCCCACGCCATCCACGGTTTGAGCGAACTGCTTGCGGACATGGCAAACTTCGATGTGAATGAGCTGACCTGAACCGGCCCGGACAGCGGTCCGCCCCATCGCATCACATCATGTCCTTGTGAGTGGCATAAGCTGTACGAAACCCCTATATGGGGATCAAACATTTCTACCCGACAGAGAGAACCCATGAGCGAAGCGTCAGCACCCACCCCCGTGGCCCCAATCCCCGTGACCGTTCTGACCGGCTACCTCGGCGCCGGCAAGACCACCCTGCTCAACCGGATTCTCTCCGAGCCGCATGGCAAGCGCTACGCGGTGATCGTCAACGAGTTCGGCGAAATCGGCATCGACAATGATCTGATCGTCGAATCCGACGAGGAAATCTACGAGATGAACAATGGCTGCGTCTGCTGCACCGTGCGCGGCGACCTGATCCGGGTGGTCGAAGGCCTGATGCGCCGGCCCGGCCGCTTTGATGCGATCATTGTCGAAACCACCGGCCTCGCCGATCCGGTACCGGTCGCCCAGACATTCTTCATGGACGAGGATGTCCGCGCCAAGACCCGGCTCGACGCCGTCGTTGCACTGGTCGATGCACGCCATCTCCCCGCACGGCTGAAAGACAGCCGCGAGGCCGAAGACCAGATCGCCTTTGCCGACGTGGTGCTGTTGAACAAGACCGACCTGGTCACCCCGGAAGAACTCGAGGCCGTCGAGCGCACCGTGCGTGCGATCAATCCCTCGGCGCGCATCCACCGCAGCGAACGCGCCGCCGTCCCGCTCGACGCGGTGCTCGATCGCGGCGCGTTCGACCTCAGCCGGGCTCTCGACAACGACCCGCATTTCCTTGATCACGACCACCCCGATCACGCCTGCGGCCCTGATTGCGATCATGATCACGACCATCACCACCACGGCCATGATCATCACGGTCACGGGCACGATCACCATGGGCACGATCATCATGACCACGCGGTCCCCGCCGCCATTCACGATCTCACCGTCCAGTCGATTTCGCTGCGGGCCGGCCCGGTCAATCCGAAAAAATTCTTCCCCTGGATCGAGAAGATCACCCAACTCGAGGGTCCCAACATTCTCAGGCTCAAGGGCATCATCGCGTTTGAGGGCGACGACGACCGTTACGTGATCCAGGGCGTGCACATGATTGTCGAAGGCGATCATCAGCGGGCATGGAAGGAAGGCGAGAAGCGCGAAAGCCGCCTGGTCTTCATCGGCCGTGATCTGGACCGCGAGAAGCTCGAGCGGACCTTCCTGGCCTGCCAGGCCTGAGGAAAGCAGCATCATGCCAACTGTTGCCCCGATCGATCTCGACGACCATTGCCTTGCCACCGCTTTTCTGGACGAAGTTCCGGTCTTCGCGCTGGCCTCAGGACAGGTCGTGCGCCTTGACCACGGCACCCACCGCCACGAGCTGCATGACGGCCTGCTCTCCACCGCCGTCTCCTGGGATGGCAAAAGCCTGATCAGCGGCGGCGAGGACGGCAAGGTGATACGGCTTGGTGCCGATGGAACCGAGACCACCTTGCGCCCGGCCGCGCGCAAATGGGTGAGCGCCGTCGCCGCCGGACCGCAAAATGCTGTCGCCTTTTCCGAAGGCCGCGCAGCGACCGTTGTGCTTGCCGACGGAACCCAGCGCTCGTTCGAGGAAGCCCGCACGATTGAAGGCCTCGCCTTCGCGCCCAAGGGTCTTCGGCTGGCGATGGCGCGCTACAACGGCGTTTCCCTTGCCTTCGTCAACGGCAGTGCCCCGGCCCTCGATTTTGAATGGAAAGGCGCCCACAACCTGGTGATGTTCAGCCCCGATGGCCGCTTCCTGGTCACCGCCATGCAGGAAAACGCGCTGCATGGCTGGAAGCTCGACGGCAAACCTGGCGGCGAACAGCGCCACATGCGCATGACCGGCTATCCCGCCAAGGTCAAATCCCTGTCCTGGTCGAACAAGGGCAAATGGCTCGCCTCATCCGGTGCCCCATCGGCAATCGTCTGGCCATTCTCCGGCAAGGACGGCCCGATGGGCAAAGCTCCGCTGGAGCTCGGGCAGCGCGCCGATACCATGGTGACATGCGTCGCCTGCCATCCGACCGAGGATCTTGTCGCCATCGGCTTCGGCGACGGCATGGTGCTGGCCGTCCGTATTGCCGACAGCAAAGAAGCGCTGTTGCGCCGGCCCGGAAAGGGCGCCATCACCGCCATGGCCTGGAACAAGCCAGGCCGCCTGCTCGCGTTCGGTTCGCAAGCAGGCGATTGCGGTGTCATCGATATAGCCGGCTGACGGGGCCGGCTGACCGACCTGTTGAGGTTACGACCAGGACAGTTCCAGCTGCGGACGGCCATTCGATGTCCGTTCGCGGCTGACGCCATCCTTGCCGATGGTGCCGTTGACCCGCTTGCGGAACGACGAGAAGCTGTCGAATGTAACCACATCGACCGCTTCATCGAGATCCAGCGAAACCCGGTAATGCCCCGGCGCAGACGTAATCGCCTGGACGCCGACGATCCGGGCGGCGAAGGGCTGCCCGAGATAGGCGCCGGTAACCCGCGCACCTGGCATCAGGCTTTCAGGCCCGGCCCGGTTGCCCAGCGCCGCATGCAATGTGTTCCAGTCGTTGAACCCGTATTGCGCGGCGACAAGCTCCAGCGCCTTCGAATGGCCGATGGTTTCACCACTGACCTGAAGCCGTGTCCTGAGGCGGCGCGCCTGGTCTTTCAATGTGCCCAAATTTGGCAATGGCGTGTGATCACGCATGGCAGTTCTCCTGTCATGACAAGCCGGGGATAAGGGGTGTCCGCATTCCACCGTCTGGCATGTCATCAAAAAGGTGACTGCTTTCAAGCTGAAGTCTTCACCATGGCGTAACGCCTGCGGACGGCCGGGGCTTCAGGCCCGAAGCCGGTCAGATAGGGATACGCGGCGACAATGTCAATGAGCGCGATGTTGGGAGGTTACTCCGCGGCCGCCCGCATCAGCACGGCTTCGCGGTATTCCGTCGGGCTAACCCCGACCCGCTCGCGGAATGCCCGGTTGAACGGTGCCAATGACGCATAACCGAGACTGAAGGCGTGCTGGATGATCTGTTCACGCGCCATCTCGGGGTCCGCCAATCTGCGCTTGGCTTCCCTGATGCGGTAGTCGTTCACAAAAGCCGCGAAATTGCGGTATCCCAGCCCGCCATTGATCAGCCGGCGCAAGCGGTGCTCGGGCACGCTGAGAATGTCCGCCAGTCCGCCGATGGTCAGACCGGGTTCGAGATAAAGCCCGCCATCCATGGCCTTGACCACCCGGTCCAGTTCAAGCCGGTCAGCCGCCGACAGTTCACCATGGCTCACCGCCGGCATCGAACCATTGCCGCTCCGCTCAAACAACCCGTCCTTCAGCGTCGTCAGCCAGATCGAAAACCCAAGCGCAAGGACGAAATAGACAGCCGAATAGACCAGGCACAGGCTCGCATTGAGCGGTGCATCGAGGCTGGTCAGATTGGTGACGAAGACGAAAAGCGTAAATGGCGGCACCGAAAATGCCAGCGCCAGGCTGAAGCTGCGCCGCTCGTCAACCAGATCGCTTCCCCGGTGGCGCACCGCCCGGTGAATGATCAGCGCCAGCAGCGTGACGTTCATGGCGACCAGCGCCATCTTGAAATACAAATGCCAGTCTGCCGGCGCGAAGGATGCGCCCGCGACCAGCGGCACGGCAGCCGCCACCGGCCAAAAATGTGCGATCTGCCAGTTGAACCGGTCATCGAACAGCGCCTGCACGAACCACAACAAGGTGATGAAATGCAGCTGTTGCAGCGCCAGCATGACGATTCCGGGCGGCGACAACATCTCGACAACCGGGGGCGCGTTGAGAATGATCTCGACCAGGCCGCTGACGCCAAAAAGTATGCCGGTCGCGCATAACACCGTGAATTCCGGCCGGCGCAACAGGCGGGCAATCACCAGCATCAGGATCCCGAACGTCCCTCCACGCAGGATGAGGTCAATAAAGCCAGCCAGGGTCAGTTCGATTGACATCTCGGGTCCGCTCGTTGCGCGCAGCCGCCTCGGCATGCGTCAGCCATGCGACTGAAAATAGGGATGCCCGCCCCAACAGTCCAATCGATTCCGGAATTGTCGCCTCGAAACTGAAATATCCGCTGCGGATTTCAACATCGCGCGGCATGCAGGCCGGCAGATCACCAGATTGCCCTCATCGCCGCATCCGCACTGTCTTTCCCCGGGCAGCGGGACCGGCCTTTCAAATTCCAACCGCTCTCAAAGGAGACGAATATGAAAAAGATGACCGCAATCGCAGCCCTTTCGCTCGCAGCAATCCTGCCGTTCGCCCAGACGCCGGCAGTCGCCGGAACCGTCGACACTCAGGCGGCACTCTGCACCGAGGCACCGCAAAAGGCTGCAAAGGCAGGCATCGATTGCACCGCGACCTCGGCAACCAAGCTGCGCGATGAAGATGCTGCCGCCAGGCAGTACCCGACCGGTCCGGTCAATTTCGGCAACGGGATCGTATTCTGACCGCGACGATTCCTGTCAGGAGCGCCGCGTTTTTCTGACCCCGCGGCGCTCCCCAGTCCCCGCCTTGTGCATGGTGTCCGCTCAAAATCCCCTCCGATTTTCAAGCACCATGCACAAGGGAATGCGCCGGCTGCCCCAAGCCCCGGCGCATTCCCCTTCGTCTCTTCGAGATTGTAGCGTTCAGGCGACCCTGACCGTCCGGTCCACGGCTTCGCTCCGCACCGCCCGGATGGCCTGACGGCCCTTGGCGACCAGCAGGCCCGATACGCTGTCGAGATAGCCCTCGCTCAGCTCCAGCCCCAACAGCCGGTGACGCTCGACCGGCCCGGGCATCATCACGCCGCCGGTCTTCTCCGCCGAAAATCCGAACCGCTGATAATAGGGTGCATCGCCGACCAGGATGATACCGCCATGCCCGAGCTCTTTCGCCCGAAGCACGGCATGCCGCATCAGTGCCGAGCCGACGCCCTGACCGGCCGTGATGGTCTCGACCGCCAGGGGTCCAAGCATCAGGAGTTGTCTTTCACCCGCTGCGACATCCCAGAGCCGCACCGAGCCGATGACCTGACCGGCGCCATTGCGGGCGACAAACGCCAGGCCCGGTGAGGGCAGCCTGCCGCGACGCAGCTTTTCCGAGCTCTTGCGCCGCCGCCCCGCGCCCATCGCACGGTCGAGCAAGGCTTCGCGCGCGAAGATATCGCCCGCGGCCTCATCATCGATGAAGAAACCTGTTTCACTGCAAATCATCAATTCGGACGTCATCGGCAAACCCTCGGGTCACAATTCCATGTAAACGCACACCCACCCGCGAGCGTTCCCGGCTCGCGGACAGTCTGATCTGAACGGGAACTCCGTTCAGATCACGTAGGATCGCAAGGGTTCGAAACCGTTGAAGGCAACGGCCGAATAGGTGGTGGTATATGCACCGGTGCCTTCGATCAGCACCTCGTCGCCGATGGTCAGCGAAACCGGCATCGGATACGGCGTCTTCTCGTAGAGCACATCGGCTGAATCGCAGGTCGGACCGGCCAGCACGCACGGCTCCATGGCGTCGCCGTCACGCGCAGTCACGATCGAATAGCGGATGGCCTCGTCCATGGTTTCGGCCAGTCCGCCGAACTTGCCGATGTCGAGAAACACCCAGCGCACATCGTCTTCTTCCGACTTGCGCGACACCAGCACAACTTCCGCCTTGATGGCGCCAGCATTGCCGACCATGCCGCGGCCCGGCTCGATGATGGTTTCGGGGATCTGGTTGCCGAAATGCTTGCGCAACGATCCGAAGATCGCCTGGCCATAGGCCTGCGCGGTCGGGATGTTCTTGAGATAGCGGGTCGGAAACCCACCGCCCATATTGACCATCTTGAGATAAATGCCCTGCTGGGCAAGCTTGTCGAACACCCGCTTTGCATCGCCAAGGGCAGCGTCCCAGGCATCGAGCCGGGTCATCTGCGAACCGACATGAAACGACACGCCGTGCGAAACGAGGCCGAGCTGGTGCGCATAGACCAGCACATCGACGGCCATCTGCGGCACGCAGCCGAACTTCCGCGACAGCGGCCACTCGGCGCCTTCGCCATCGGTCAGCACGCGGCAGAACACCCGGGCGCCTGGTGCAGCACGTGCAATCTTTTCGACTTCCTCGTGGCTGTCGACGGCAAACAGCGAAACGCCAAGCGCGTGCGCCCGGGCGATGTCGCGCTCCTTCTTGATGGTGTTGCCATAGGAGACGCGGTTTGCCGTGGCGCCAGCCTTCAGCGCCATTTCGATTTCGGCAACCGAGGCGCAATCGAAGTTGGAACCGAGATTGGCCAGCAGTCGCAGGATTTCCGGGGCCGGATTGGCCTTCACGGCATAGTAGATCGAGCTGTCGGGCAGCGCCTTGCGGAACGACTGGAAATTGTCGCGCACCACGTCGAGATCGACCACCAGGCAGGGTCCATCGGGGCGGCGGGTGCGAATGAAGTCGAGAATGCGTGCAGTCGTCATCGGTTGCTCCGTTACCGGCCCGTTCTAAGGGGCCATATCCAGACAGAGCATCGTACGGTCACTTCCCGGGTCCGGCCTTTGGAGGAACCGGACATCGGTGTGAACGCCTGATGCGTTGATGAACCACGCCATTTCGGGCGTCGGCTCGCTCATGTCTGCCTTGGATTGGTGGGAGAACCCGACCGCACGTCCGGCAATGAAGGTGTGCCTCTTCAGTAACCCCGGCTGTTGGAAAGCCGGCAGACACCAGAAAGGCCCGCACCGTCGTTGCTTCAAGATGTCCTCGCTCAACCGGATGGCCGGAGAAACGACTGGAGGGGTTAGTTCCAGGTACCTTACCGAGACCTCACCATAACGAGGGTCGGCGGACACCCACAGGCACGTGCGACTTTGGGCAACCGCGATTTAAGATCATCACCTGTCGCAATCAAGTGTTTTCTTCCCGCCCCTTGAAAAATACCTTCTGTGAATAAAATTTCGATAATGTTCGATTTATCAAGACAATGCGCCACCAAGACCAAACGGCCCGAACTTCAAGGATCTGCCTTTCATGGACACATTGACCCGGATTCGCGCTTTCATCGATGTGGTCGAGGCAGAGGGGTTTTCCGCCGCCGCCCGGAAGGTCGGGCGGTCCAAGGCGCTGTTGTCGAAATATGTCAGAGAGCTCGAGGATGATCTCGGCGCCCTGCTGCTCAACCGCACCACGCGACAGTTCTCGCTCACCGAGGCCGGGCACACCTACTACCGTTCCGCCTCCGATATCCTCAAGGAAATCGACAATCTCGCCGATCTGGTCCGCGAAGGCTCAAAGGATCTCAAGGGCCGGATCCGGGTTTCGGCGCCGCGCACCTTCGCCGACGCCGCCGTTGGCCGGTCGCTGATCGAGTTTGCCGCCGCCCACCCTGACGTCTCACTCGAAATCATCTCCGACGACCGCTTCGTTGACCTCGTCGAGGAAGGCTACGATGTGGCGATCCGCATCACCAGGCTTGAGGATTCGGGCCTGATTGCCCGCAAGCTGTCGGCATTTTCGTTGATCGCCTGCGCATCGCCCGAGTTTCTCGAAAAGCACGGGCCGATCACCCACCCCTCGCAGCTGGCCGACGTCCCCTGCATCGTCGATACCAACGGCCGGTTTCTCAACAACTGGCGCTTCGAGAACAAGGACGGCTCGGCTTTCACGGTCACCGTGCACGGCCGGCTCGAGGTCAACAGCCCGTTGACTGCCATGCGCGCAGCCGAGTCGGGTCTTGGCGTTGCGGTTTTGCCTGACTTCATCTTCAAGGAACGCCAGCCCGACGGCACGCTGGTGCCGATCCTCGAGGACTATCTTTCCACTGACCGCGGGATTTATGCGATCTACCCGCACCGCCGCTATCTTCCGGCCAAGGTGCGTGCCTTTGTCGATTTCCTGACCCAATGGTTCAAGACGGCCAACTGATCCCCGCTGGTTCCAATTGTCGCGGCGGCTGGCACGCGCCGAAATTTGGTCCATATTCAGTGTCAGGGAAGCTGCGCGAACAAGACAGAGAGATCGGCGAACCATGATCACGGAGTTGAAGCGGCGAATACCGGCCATTGCGATGTTTGCGGCTGTGCTGGCGCCGGTTTCCGTATCGGCTCACCCCCATGTCTTTGCCGAGGCCCGGCTGGAGATCGACACCTCCGCCGATGGGCAGGTGAGAGAACTGCGCCACGTCTGGCGCTTCGATGAGGTGTTCTCGTCCAGCGTCATCCTTGATTTTGACGAAAACGCCGACCTGCAGCTCGACGCTGGCGAACGCGCCAAAATCAGCGACATGGTCACCCAGTCGCTGGCCGAATTCGATTACTATACCAACCTCACCGTCAACGGCCGGGATGTCGCAATCTCGCTGCCCGAAGCCATCAAGGTCGATTATCAGGACGGGCAATTGCTGATGTTTTTCGCGGTGGTTCCTCAAGAAAAACTTGCGCTTGGCGGCAAGATATCGGTCGGCGTGTTTGACCCGACCATGTATGCGGCGCTGGACTTCATCAATGATGAGGACATGGCCGTAACAGGTGACTCGGCCTCGCGCTGCGCCCGCACCGTGGTGCGTCCGGATGCTGACGAGATCATCGCCCAGAACCAGGCGTCGCTGACCGAAGCCTTCTTCGAAACCACCACCAACAGCGACCTTTCGAAACTGTTCGCCACCCGGCTGGAGCTCGAGTGCAAATGAAGCCCGGATCCGCGCGTTTGATCCTGACGGCAACGCTTGCAGTCATCCTGCTTGCCGGCGCCGCTCATGCCCAGTCTTCCCTCGGTATCGGCACCGCCGAGCCGGCCATCACTCCAACAGGCTTTGGCGGCTCGTTCCTGAACTGGATCAACCAGCAGCAGCAGGCCTTCTACCGGTCGTTGACCGGCGCTCTCAAGGCGATGCGTTCCGACCCCTGGCAGATGTGGGGCCTGGTCAGCCTGTCGTTTCTCTACGGCGTGTTCCATGCCGCCGGCCCCGGTCATGGCAAGGCGGTGATATCCTCCTACATGATTGCCAATGAAGTGGCGCTGAGGCGCGGCGTGCTGTTGTCGCTATTGTCATCAATGCTCCAGGCGCTGACGGCCATCACCGTGGTCGGTGTCGCCTATTACCTGCTGCGCGGGCTGTCGGTCTCGATGACCCAGGCCACCCACTTCATGGAAATAGCCAGCTATGCGTTGATCGCCGCCTTCGGTCTTTGGCTGCTGGGCCGGAAACTGTTCTCGCTGCGCCCCGGCCGTGCGCCAGTCCATGCCGGGCACGCTCATACCCATAATCATGATGTTCACGATACTCATCACCATCATCACCACGAGCATGACCATGATCCCCACCATCATGCCGAGGGCGAAGTCTGCGCCAGCTGCGGCCATGCCCACCTGCCCGACCCCAAGCTGATATCCGGGCGTGATTTCAGCCTGCGCGAGGCCTGGAGTGCTGTCATAGCTGTCGGTCTGCGGCCCTGCTCCGGCGCACTGATCGTCTTGACCTTCTCGATGCTGAACGGGCTCTGGCTGGCCGGAATCGTCTCCGCCTTCGCCATGGCGCTCGGCACCGCGATCACCGTGTCGGCGCTGGCAACGCTGGCCGTGATGGCCAAGGGCGCGGCAGTGCGTTTGGCCGGTGCCTCGATGGGCGGCATTGTTGGCACGGGTATCGAAATCCTTGGTGCCGCGACTGTATTCGCGCTCGGATTGCTGCTGCTTGCCGCGTCACTGCAGGCCTGAAACAGCCTTACTCGGGTTTTTCGTCACCCTTGCTCTGGCGCCGGCCGCGCAGCCAGAAGACCGCGAAAAACGCCAGCACGAAAGTTGTTGCCAGCGCATAGGATAGCCACGGCGATATCTCCGACAGCGCCATCATCATTGTCGGCATGAAATAGAAGACAAGCCCCGTGACACCTAGAATCACCGCCGCAGCGATTGCGGAAGAGCGGTCTGTTGTTGTTTTTTCGCCCATGGACCTGTTCTCCTGTCACCGGCAGTCCTGCGCCGGCGTCCTGCCTTCACTGTCACGGTGATTATAGCGCCTGCTACGCCGATTGCACCGCTCATTCAATCCCTGCCAGCGTGCCGCTTCAGATTTGTGGAACCGCAACAGACATGTGAACCACGCGCCGGCCTGATTTTACCTCTTCGCGATCGATCAAGAAACCCATTCTCTTGTACCATTCAAGCGCGGGATTGAGACCGTTGGTGATCAACCCGACCCGTTTGAGCCCAAGCTCCCGGGCCCGCTCGAAGGTGGCATCAAGCAATGCTCGCCCCCGCCCGGAACCGGCGGCATGCGGTGCGGTGGCGATCGATTCAAGGAAAAGCTCGTCCTGCATCGCTCTGAGAATGAGGACGCCCTGGAGCACCCCGCCGGCCTCGTCGAACCAGACCTCGCATTCCTCCATGATCGCATGATAGTCCCATTCAAGCGGGATGGCCCGCGCACCGACTGCCGCTTCCGTACGCGCATAGGCGGCCCTCTGGAAGTCCACGACACGCTCCACTTCATCGTGCCGGCCACGTCTGAGGCTGCTCATTCCCGAGCTCCCCTGATGTCCTCTAGACGTTTTTTCTGCCAGCCATCGGCATCGAAATTGGTTGGCTCCAGCCAGGCTTCGAAAGCCCGCTTCAGCTCCGGCCACTCGCCATCGATCATCGAGAACCAGGCCGTGTCGCGATTGCCGCCCTTGGACACGATGTGTTGGCGGAAGACGCCCTCGAACTGAAAGCCGAGCCGCGCAGCAGTCACCTTGGACGGTTCGTTCTCATCGTGGCATTTCCACTCGTAGCGGCGGTAATCGAGATCCTCGAACACGTGCCGCGCCATCAGGTAATGCGCTTCGGTCGACATCGGCGAGCGCGCCATCGCCGCCCCGTGCGCCACCGATCCCACCTCGACAACGCCGTTGGCCGGATCGGGCCGCATCAGCGACGCCATCCCGACGATGTTTCCGGTCTTTCGGCTGCGGAAAATGCAGGTGACCCAACCCAGGTCGCGCACCGACTTGTCGAGCCAGTCGCAGAGTTCGGATGCCTGCGCATAAGGCCCATTCGGGAAATAGCGGATCAGTTCGCTCACTCCCGCCCCGCCAAGCGCCTGCCACAACGCCTTTTCATGAACATCGCGCCGGTACGGCTCGACCATCACATAGCGCCCGGTTGCGGAAAAACCCGCCGGCGCCGGCCGCGCCGTCCATTTGCTCAAATCACGCATTGATGCCACCTGAATTGAAATTCGCGCCGGGATAGGACATGAGTTCACCAGACAAGACAACCACTGCCGCGAGGAAAAATTGATGATCCATCCAGTTGCCGCCTTCGACCGCATTGGCGAGGAAAATGCCTTTGCCGTTCTCGCCCGCGCCACAGAGCTTGCCAACCAGGGGCGGGACATCATCAATCTCGGCATCGGACAGCCGGATTTCAAAACGCCGGAACACATCGTCGAGGCAGCGGTCAAGGCGTTGCGCGAGGGTCATCACGGCTACACGCCGGCCAATGGTCTGCTTGCCACCCGCGAGGCTGTCTGCCGCAGAACGCATTCGACGACCGGTGTGGAGATCTCGCCCGAGTCCGTGATGATCATGCCAGGCGGCAAACCCACCATGTACGCAGCCATCCGCATGCTTGGCGAACCCGGCGTCGATATCCTCTATCCAGATCCCGGATTCCCGATCTACCGTTCGATGATCGAGCATGTCGGCGCCCGCCCGATCCCGGTGCCGATGCGTGAAGAGAACGGTTTTGCCTTCTCGGCTGAAGAAACCTTGGCGCTGATCACACCGCAAACGCGGCTGCTCATTCTCAACTCGCCGGCCAACCCGACCGGCGGCGTCACCCCGAAGGCCGAGATCGACAAGCTTGTCGCCGGACTGGCCGCCCATCCGCAGGTCGCCATCCTCTCCGACGAAATCTACGACGTGATGACCTATGACGGCGAACGCCACACCTCGTTGCTGAGCTATCCGGAAATCCGCGATCGGCTGATTGTCCTCAATGGCTGGTCCAAGACCTGGGCCATGACCGGCTGGCGCATGGGATGGTCGATCTGGCCCGACAGCCTCATCGGCTACGTCCGCAAGCTCGCCGTCAATTGCTGGTCCTGCGTCAACGCACCGTCGCAATTCGCCGGCATCGCCGCCATCGATGGCCCGCAGGACGCCGTCGCCGAGATGCTCACGGCCTTCGACCGCCGCCGCCGGCTGGTGACCGATCTGCTCAATGAATTGCCGGGCGTTTCCTGCATTTTGCCCAAGGGTGCGTTCTACGCCTTCCCCAATATCTCGGCCACCGGCTGGAAGGCCAAGAAACTGGCCGGCGCGCTGCTGGAAGAGGCTGGCGTGGCGTTGATTGGCGGACCGGACTTCGGTGTGCTCGGCGAGGGATATATCCGCGTCTCTTGCGCCAATTCCGATGACAACATCAAAAGCGCGATTTCGCGGGTCGGCGAGTTTCTGGAATCCGGCAAGGCCTGAGCTGGCCCCTTAACAGATCAAGGGCGGCTTTCGCCGCCCTCACCTGGCATGCCGTTCTTGGGAGGAGTGAATTGGCATGTCTGATGATCAGGCTGCGCTTCAGACATTAATAAGATCTTAATTCGAAATGGCCTGTTTTAACCCCTGCTTGGTTTTTCACCCATTTCGGGACAGGGTCAAACTCTGCTGGCGGTCTGCATCGACCATGTGTGACGGTCAGAGTCTGGCGGTCAGAAGCTTCAATCCGGCAAGGCCGAACGCCACCGCAAAAATGCTCTCGAACCATCTTCGGAGCTGCAGATAGATAGCCACCATACGTGCGTTGGAAAACAGCAATGCGTAGGCGGTGAAGATGCACAGGCTCTGCAGTCCGACCGCACCGACCACACCGGCGATCTCGAGAGACGTCGCCGACACCGGAACCCCCACCGAAAAAAGCGCCCCGAAAAACAGGATCGCCTTGGGATTGGTCAGATGCATCGCCAGCCCCTTGCCATAGGCAATCCGGTGGCTTCCAGCCGAGACCGAGCGAAGTTTCGCCTGGCCGGGTGACAAGGCACTTCTGGCGCTTCTGTAGGCGAGGTACAGCAAATAACCACTACCGAAATAGCGCAGCATCTCGAACGTCCAGGCATGGGCGTGCATGACTGCCCCCAGACCAAGCGCTGCGGCCAACGACCAGCTCCATGAACCGGTCGCGATGCCCGCGACCAGAGCAAGCGCATGAACACGTCCATGCGCCATCGCGGTCCCGGCAATCGCCAGCGTCGATGGCCCCGGACTGGCAGTTGCCAGAAAGGCGGCAGTCAGGATCAGAGGAAGGTTGATCTCGGTCATCATAGCCAGCCGACAATGGCATCGTCCCACATGCGGCACAACGGGACGAAGCATGACATTTCCTGAAGCCAGGCATCACCAAATGTGATGGAGATCGCGGCATCCAGACACCTTGCTGACAAGTTGTTTCATTCTCCCGTCCGGGTTAGGGGTAAGGATCAGCTCATTTCCCCGCATTAGAAAACTGCGGCAAAGCCCACACAAAGGGCGGCGGATGTCTAACATGGTCAATCTTCCCCTTGCGTGGCTGGTCAGCGCTTTAGCTATAATCGCAACTGTTGCCTTGCTGATGAACGGCAGAATGCCCGTACCTGTTCGCGCATTCTTCTGCGTGTTTCTAATGTCCCTCGCCACCATCGGCATGCTGCTCGGGTTGCGACTGTCCTTCGCAATGACTTGGCCGGCTCAACTGCAGCCGCTGATTGCCCTGATGGTGGGGCCGTCAGCCTATTTGGGGTTCCTGACCCTGACACAAGACAGCGACCACTCATGGCAGAGGCCATTGACGATCAACGCCGTGTGCATTGTGCTTGCGCAGCTTGCGATCCTGATGTCGGTTCCGGTTTCCGCCGATGTTTTCGTCCTCGGTTTCAACACTGTCTACCTGGTCCGCATCGCTGCGTTCTTGGGCCGGGAATCGGATGAATTCGTCCACGTCGCGGCCCAGGCGATGCCTGTCATGCGCTCGGCCTTGTACGCAACGATCGCTCTATTGAGCCTGATGGTTGCAGCGGACTTTTCGATTGTTGCGGCAAGCCTCTTCGCTGGCGACGGCGAAGCAATCCAATTGCTGTCCGGTGCCGCCGGCATTTTGGCGGCATTCTGCTTTGCAGTCGCCCTGATTGTGGCGCCGCAGGTGTTGCGCACTCCGATGGCTGGCCTTGCCCAAACACAAAAACAGCCGGCGCCATCCGAAGACGACCGCCGGCTGCTTGCCGCTCTGGATGCAATGATGAATGAAACCCGATTGTTCTCCGACAACAATCTGACGCTGGTCCGTACAGCCCGTCGGCTCGGCGTTCCGGCGCGCCTTGTTTCAAATGCCGTCAACCGATGCACCGGAGACAATTTCTCCCGCTACATGAACGGATTTCGCATCCGCCACGCCCAGGAACTGCTTCACGGCACGGATCTTCCGGTCACTGAAATCATGCTGGAAGCCGGCTTTGTCAGCAAATCCAGTTTCAATGGAGAGTTTCGCCGCATCGCCGGCCTGACCCCCTCACAGTATCGCGCCCAGAAACCAGCGATCTAATCGGTCACACACTCAACCTGGCTCACATCAGCGCCAAGGATTTCCGCCAGCATCGATTTCCCCGGATTGAGAACAAAGCCGTGCTTAACGGTCAGGCCTTCCTGGATGGCGATCTGGTCATCTCGAGTTGTTCCCACACGGTAGTGATCGCTGACAATATCCTGTCCAGCGATCAGAGCCTGGACAATCCCAGCGTCATTTATAGTCAGGCGTATGGTCCCCGCCCGTGTGACAACAATGCTGTCACCGCCAAAATCTCCGGCAACGAAGCGCAACGGCACGCTCAGGCAATCATGGCTGTCAGAATTCCGAAGCAGCGCAACCCCGCTGCCGGCAATACCGCGCAATTGCAACAATGAGGCTTCGCGCGCGCCTTCAACGATGACGACCCCGAGAGCGCCTGTGGGGATCTCCTGTCCCTGCGAAGTTCGCACAATAAACCCAACGGGCTGATCAACTTCGCTTTGAGCATTCGTGATCATGGACGTGCCAAAAACTGTGGCGACTGCGAGAAAGGCGTAAGTGTAGATGACCGGTTTCTTGTTCATCGGCTTGGTGGACTCCCTTGAGGTGTGCTCGATTGAACTGCAGCGCTACAGCCGCAGATGAGCGCATCTGGCAGACCCTGCCTGGACCGTGAGCCCGAAAGCACGTTTGAGAACGTTCGAAATCGCAATTCAGAACCAGCCTCTGACCTTGCCCGGCAAAGTCGCCGCCCTTTCGGAAGGCCCGTCAAAAAAACGGGGCGCTTGCGCGCCCCGGTTAATTTGATCTTGGGTTGTGATTAGCTACAGGCACCCAATACCCATCGGGACCTATCTGGTCACGATCTCCGGCCCCATGAGGCTATAGGGCAGCCAGGTCGACATCGCCGGCACGTAGGTCACGATGATCAGGAACAGGAACAGCACAGCAACGAACGGCAGCGCCGCACGAACCACCTGGACCAGGCTCATTCCGGTTATGCCGGAAGTCACGAACAGGTTGAGTCCGATCGGTGGTGTGATCATGCCGATCTCCATGTTCACCACCATGATGATGCCCAGGTGCACCGGATCGACCCCGAGCTCGATGGCGATCGGGAAGACCACCGGCGCCACGATCAGCAGCAGCCCGGACGGCTCCATGAACTGACCGCCGATCAGCAACAGGATGTTGACGGCAATCAGGAAGGTGAACCAGGTGAAGCCGTAGCCGAGCATCAGATCGGTGATCGCATCCGGGATCCGTTCGGATGTCAGCACATGGGCAAACAGGAGCGCGTTGACGATGATGAACATCAGCATGATGGTGGTCTTCGACGCATCCACCATCACCTTGCGGGTGTCTTCGTTAAACAGCGCCTTGCCGGAATTGCGCCCCATCAGCTTGAGGTTGCGACCCCAGATCGGCAGCCCTGCCGCCAGCGCCGAAGGCACACCGGCAAGACCCTTGTCGCCGCGCCAGGCTGTGTAGGCAACCATGATCGCAAGCGACAGCGCCAGACCGAGATTGGAACGGCCAGCGAAAGTGATCGCTTCGGAATCATTGGTGGCGAAGAACGACAGGATCATCCAGACGAAATAGAACGCCACCGCATAGACCACGCCGGAAAATCCGGCTCTCGCGCTGCGGGAGTCGGTGTCGCTGACCCAGGCGATGCCGGCCATCGGGCCCATGTCGCGATAGATGAAGATCGCGATGAAGAACGAATAGACCGCCGCCACGGCTGCGGCTTCGGTCGGGGTGAAAACGCCGCCGTAGATCCCGCCGATGATGATGATGATCAGGAACAGGCCCCAGCCGGCTTCCTTGCCGCCAGCGACAATCTCGCCAAATCCGCGCCAGGGTTCCGATGGCAGCCCCTTGACCCGCGCCACGATGTAGATCGCGATCATCAGCATCAGCCCGGCAACGATGCCCGGGATCACGCCGGCGAGAAACATCCGGCCGACCGACACGTCGGTTGCCGCCGCATAGACCACCATGACGATGGAAGGCGGAATGAGAATGCCCAGCGTGCCGGCATTGGCGATGATGCCGGCCGCGAACTCTTTCGAGTATCCGACCTGCCGCATCCCGGCGATGGCGATGGTGCCGATGGCGACCACGGTCGCGGGCGACGATCCCGACAAGGCGGCAAACAGCATGCAGGCGAGCACGCTGGCCATCGCCAGGCCGCCACGGAAATGCCCCACGGTCGCAATGGCGAAGCGAATGATGCGCTTGGCGACGCCGCCCGTCGACATGAACGCCGACGCCAGCACGAAGAACGGAATGGCAAGCAGCGTATAGTTCTGCGAGGCAGTAAACAGCTGGATCGCCACCGACGACATCGAATCGTTGGAAAAGAAGGCGATCAGGATGATCGACGAAAGCCCCAGCGAGACAGCCACCGGTACGCCGACAAACAGCAGGCCGAGAACAAGGACAAACAGGATTGCGGTTTCCATGGCGGATCAGTCCTTCAAGACGTTGCGGTTTTCGGCAACGAGGTCTTCCGCCTCATGTCCGGCAATGATCAGTTCGCGGTCGCCGCGCCAGATCGCCACCATCGCCTGCAGCGCGCGGAAACCGAACAGGCCAAGCCCGATGGGAAGAATGAGATAGGCGATCCAGCGCTGCACGCGCTCCTTCAGCCCGAAGCTGTCCTGCATCCATTCCGGATAGCGCAGATCATCAAGGCCGATGCCGATCTGGTACATTTTCGACCAGTATTCCATGGCGCCGCCACGGGTGTCGGCACCAAAGATCCCGAGCCAGGCGGAGTTGATCAGGATCGCCGCATAGAGAAAGGCGCAGACAGCGCCGAAGATCGCAAAGAACCTGAACATGGGCTTGGGAAACAGCCGCAAAAGCGCATCGACGCCCAGGTGCATCCCCTGCTTGAGCCCGTAGCTCATGCCGAACAGGATCATCCAGGCAAACAGGATACGGGTGAATTCCAGCGCGCCGGTCCAGCCGCTGTTGAAGCCGTAGCGGGCAACGACCTGGGTGAACGAGACGACCGTGATCAACGCCAGCAGGACGGCGAGGACATTCTCCTCAAACCGGGTCACCGCATCCGGATTGCGGCGTTCCGCGATCCAGAACAGTGCGATCACCGCGCCCATGATCAGGTAAGGCAAGTAAGTGTTCATGACGTCCCCCGATTGCCCGATCCCCGCGAGCCATCAAATGTGCGGATCCGGGGGGATACCCCCCGGATCCGCTTTGTAACAACGACGTGCTTAGCTAGCGTCGTTCGAAGCAACCGCAGCTTCGATCAGGTCGGTGCCGATATCGGCTTCGAACTTGGTCCAGACCGGCTTCATGGTATCAACCCATGCCTTGCGCTGTTCGGCGTCGAGTTCGCGGATCGTGCCGCCGGCATCGAGGATGTTCTGGCGGTTTTCGGCTTCCTTGGCGGCAACCGAAGCGTTGGCTTCGATCGTCACTTCGTCGACGATCTTGACGAACTGGTCGCGGACATCGGCATCAAGGCTGTTGAGCCATTCGGTCGAGGTTACGAGCAGGTAAGCCAACAGCTGGTGGTTGGTCTCGGTCACGCCGTCCTGAACTTCAAAGAACTTCTGGGTGTAGATGTTCGACCAGGAGTTTTCCTGTCCATCGACAACACCGGTCTGCAGCGCGCCGTAGACTTCCTTGAACGCCAGCTTCTGGGCCGAACCGCCCATGGCTTCGATCATTGCCACGGCAACGTCGGAGGTCTGGACGCGGAACTTCAGGCCGTTTGCATCAGCCGGAGTGAGCAGCGGCTTGTTGGCCGAGAACTGCTTGAGGCCCGACGACCAGTAACCCAGACCGGTGTAGCCCACGTCTTCCATCACGGTCAGCAGGCCCTTGCCGGCATCCGACTGGGTGAAGCTGTCGACAGCCTTGAGGCTCGAGAACAGGAACGGCAGGTCGAACAGGCGGTACTTGAGAGTATAGGCTTCGAACTTCGACAGCGACGGCGCTGCAAGCTGAACGTCGCCCAGCAGCAAGGCTTCAAGAACCTTGTCGTCATCGAACAGGGTCGAGTTGGCGAACACTTCCATACAGGCCTTGCCGTTCATTTCGGCATTGACGCGTTCGGCCAGAAGCGTAGCGGCATCACCCTTCGGGTGGCCGGTTGCAGCCACGACGTGGCTGAACTTGATGACCATTTCGCCATCGTCGCAATTGGCCGAAGCAGCATTCGCGCTAAGCAGGAGTGCGGCGGCGGAAACGGCGCCAAGAAGAAGCTTTTTCATGAATATCCTCCACTGGGGCAAAATGCCCGGTACTGATCAAGCGAAGCGGAGACTGGAGAACAACCTGAACTGCCTGCACCCGATCCGGATGCGGCCCTCCCGGCGATGACCTCCCGTCCATCGCATTCATGGCAAGTTTAGCAAACGCTGTGCCAAACAGCCCGAAACCGGGATTTTACCTCAAAACACCCAATATTGGCAGCCTTGGTCAGATTCACGCGGGAACAACCGGGATCGAATGGGTACCAGACGACCCATCCGCCACTCCCAATGGGCTATCTGTTACCCATCGTCACCATCACTCGCACTTATTCCCAGCCGCCGCATTTTCTCGTACAGTCCCTTGCGCGAGACGCCGAGGCTTTCATAGGTCGGCTTCAGGGCGCCGTCATTGCGTTTGATCTCGGCAGAAATCACGGCACGCTCGAATGCATCCATTCGCTCCGACAGGCTCCCGGTTCCCGCTTCCAGCGCGGTTCCGGAACCGGGTCCGAATCCCGACCACATGCCCAGCACGAACCGGTCGGCGACATTGCGCAATTCCCGCACATTGCCCGGCCAGTCATGCGCCAGCAGCCCGGCTTCCACCTGAGGCGGAACCTCGGGGATTTCACGGCGGTAGCGCGCACGGGCTTCACGCGCCATGTGGAAGAACAGCAGTGGAATATCGTCCTTGCGGGCCTTGAGCGGCGGGATTTCCAGGGTGATCACATTGAGCCGGTAATAGAGATCTGTACGAAACGCCGGATTGTTGTTGAGATCAGCCTTGGTTGCGGCAACGAAACGGACATCGAGCGCCACCTGCCGGTTCGACCCCAGCCGCTCGATCGTCCGTCCTTCGATGGCGCGCAGCAGCTTGGCCTGCAGATCAATCGGCATCGATTCAATCTCATCGAGGAAGACAGTGCCGCCATTGGCGTGCTCCAGCTTGCCGACCCGCAGCTTCTGCGCCCCGGTAAACGCCCCCGCCTCGTGACCGAACAGTTCGGATTCAAAGATCTCGGCCGGCAACGCCGCGCAGTTGATGGCCACGAAATTTCCCTTGTGCCGCGGCCCGAAATCATGAAGCGCCCGGGCAACCACTTCCTTGCCGGTTCCGGTTTCACCGGTAATCAGGACATCCGCATCGGTGTCGGCAACAGCCGAGATCTGCGCCCGCAAGTGCTGGATTGCCGGATTGCGCCCGACCAGCCGCGATGAAAGATCGTCTCCACCCTCAAGCGCATTGCGCAGCGACCGGTTCTCCAGCACCAGCCGGCGCTTTTCCAGCGCCCGTTCGACCACCGAGAACAGCCTGTTGGCGGCAAACGGCTTCTCGATGAAATCATAGGCGCCGGCCCGCATCGCCTCCACCGCCATCTGCACGTCGCCATGCCCGGTGATCAGCACCACCGGCATCGTCGGGTCGATCCCCAGAATGTGGCGCATCAGCGCCAAGCCATCCATGCCGGGCATACGGATGTCGGAGACGACAACACCGTAAAGGCTGCGCAGTGGCAGATCGCCGACATCGTCCGTACCGGCGTGGCAAACCACGCTCAGTCCTTCAAGTTCCAGCGATTGCTTGAGCGCATGCCGTAGATCGGCATCATCATCAATCAGGTGAACAACCCGATCCTGCAGCCTCAACGTGGAACTGTCTTCCAATGGCTGGCTCCTCCCCTTGGCCTGGATGGACAGCCTGAAATCACGAAGGCTGCGTCTTGTCCAGCGTCAAACAACGCCGGCAATTACCGTACGATCCAATTTGCCGCTGGTCACCTCATCGCCCTGGGACGCCGCACGCAGGTTGATCGTGAAGCACGCCCCGCCTTCCGGCCGGTTGCTGACCATGATGGTGCCGCCGAAATCCCGGATGATGTTGTCGACGATGGAGAGCCCGATCCCGATCCCCTCGCCCACTCCCTTCGTGGTGAAGAACGGATCGAACACTTTTGCCAGCAATTCGGGTTCGATCCCCGGACCATTGTCGGTGACGGTAACGATCACGCGGTCGCCTTCCCGCCGTGCATTGATTTCCACCATTGCATCCGGCCTGCCGGACAGGGCATCGATCGCATTGTTGACCAGATTGACAAACACCTGGCCAAGCCTGACCCGGCCGCCCACCACACTCAGGCCGGACACCTCGTCTCCGACATGAATGGTGGCAATGCCCGCCGCACGCGCCCGCGGCCGTGCCAGCAGCAATGCCTCGTCGACTACCGTGCCGAGCGGCACCGGACCGATCGTGGCGCCCGGTTTGCGCGAGAATGACAACAGGGCCCTCGACAGTTCCGCCATCCGTTCGACCAGGCCGTTGATCCGCGACAGGTTCCCCGACACCTCGGATGTCGCGCCGCGCTCGAGGAACTTCAGGGCATTGTCGGCATAGGAGCGGATTGCCGCCAGCGGCTGATTGTACTCATGGCTGAGTGCTGCCGACATCTGTCCAAGCGCTGCAAGCTTGGCGGTTTGAACAAGCTCGTCCTGGGTCTTGCGCAATCGCTCTTCTGCCTCGCGGCGAACCTCGACCTCCTGGCTGAGCGAGCGATTGGTCACCGAAAGCGCCCGCGTCCGGTCCCGTACGACGCGCTCCAGGCGCAACGCGATCGCCCGGTCCCTGCGCGCCCTGACGATCGCCACCTCGTTGCGCCGCAGCACCACGAGCGCGATCATGCCGACCAGCAAGCAGGCCAGTGTCGCTATCGATGCGGCACTGAGCCGGGCGGCCCCGACCGGCGCGGGATCGGCAAGCACATGCAGATCCCATTCAAGCAGCGGCAAGCGGCGCATCAGATCGACCCGGTTTTCGTAACGACCATTGATCAGATAACGGCCAGGCTCATCGGCCTGACGCAATTCGGAAATCGGCTTGAGCCGCCAGTCCGGATCATTGGCCAGAAACACCGTTCCGGTCCTGTCTGTTACAAAGATACGGCGCGCCGACAGCGCCCAGGCCGCTTCAACGCGGTAGAAATCGACATAGACGACGACAACGCCGACGAATTTGCCTTCGCGGCGAACTCCGGAAGAAAACGCATAGGTCCGCTCATCCCGGTTGTTCGACAGGGCCATGCGCCCCAGCCGCCCCTGCCGGGCGACTTCTATCAGCTCCGGCAGACCTTCATTGCTTTTGACAAGGGAGCCGCGTGCATTGGCAAGCAACTCGCCATCTGGAAAGAAAAACGCCACATCCATGGCCGCCGACATGCCGGCGATCGTTTCCACCTCCCGGCGTGCCCCAAGTGTCTGGGCGTTGCCCTCCGCATCACGCACGAACAGGGCCCGGATCGAGGATTGCCGCGACAACAGCGGCGGCAGCAGGCGAAATTTGTCGAGAACTCCGGACAGCACCTCGGTCTGCACCGAAAGTGTCTCACCGGCCTTCTGCATGACGTCGGACCGCGCGCGTTCTTCAGCCGAGCGGACCGACCATGCCACGACAATGGCCGAGACAATCGCCCAGAGGACAAACAGACCTGTTCTGATCAGGCGGAACTTTTTCTCGATGGCGACGCGTGACTGCATCGCCGGACTTTAGGTTCAGACCTTGGCAGCCGCAACTGTTGCTTCGATGTGATCGACCAGCGCGTCTGCCAGGCCGAGACGCCCGGCCAGCAGGTCAAGGAACCCACGCTCTGCCCGGCTGTCGGGTTCGATCGAGAGCCGCGCTGCGGTGAACATCTCGACCTTCTGCGCCTCGCTTGAGGCCGCAGCGATGATGGCGTCCATATCGACAGGCTTGGACAGCTCCTCATCGAGAAAGGCGACGGCATCCTCGCCCAGACCGGACAGGGCAAGCTTGTCGTGTATCCGGGCGCGCTCCGCATCATCGACATGGCCGTCGGCGCGTGCGGCGGCAATCATCACGCGGATAAGCGCAAGCGCGAAATCGCCACTGACCGCGGCCGGCTCGGCGGAAAATTCGGAATCCGATGGCGGCGGCAAGATTTCCGGCTCGGCGGCAGCCCCGCCACCACTCGGAGAGTTGCCGGCCTGGTAGTTCTTCCAGGCCTGATAGCCAAGGCCGGCGATCGCTGCCATGCCGCCAAGTTTCAACGCCGAGCCGCCGATCGCACGTCCCGGGCCGGTGCCCAGAAGCACCGCCACGATGGCGCCCGTCGCCAGCGGATTGTCCTTGGCGAGCTGCTTGGCCTGGTTGGCCTTGTCGCGCACCGTCCCTTCGGTGCCGGGGATGTTGGAACCGAGAAGCTGGTCAAGCAGGGCTTTGGGATCAAACATGGCAGTGGTCCTTGTCTTCCTGGGTGGGGCAGCCCATCCGGCCGCGTCCACTATCAGATAGGAATACAAGGACCCGCTTTCAAACGGCATGCTTCATCAGGCAACGGGTTCGGCCAGCCAGACGTTACCGCCCGGACACAAAGTTCCCGTGGGCCGTGTGTCTGATAGCTGCCTCTGGCAGATCAGGCAGACAGCCGTGATGCCTCTGCAGCGAGCCGTGTAATGCCATCCCAGTCGCCGGCTTCCACCAGCGCATTGGGCGCAACCCAGGAACCGCCGACGCAGATAACGTTGGGCAGGGACAGATAGTCGCGCGCATTGTCCGGAGTTATCCCGCCGGTCGGACAGAACTGCATCCCGGCCAGCGGCGACGACAGCGACTTGAGATAGCCTGCGCCACCTGCCTGTTCGGCAGGGAAGAACTTGAGCACCTCGTAGCCCTCTTCCCGAAGCGCCATCACTTCGCTGGGAGTGGCAGCACCCGGCAGCAGCGGCACCGGTGACTTGCGGGCAACATCAAGCAATTCCAGCGTTGTGCCGGGAGAAACGATGAACTGCGATCCAGCCTCGACAGCCTGGTGATACTGTTTCGCGTTCAGCACCGTACCGGCACCGGGCACAGCCCCTTCGACCTCATCTGCCACGGCGCGAATGGCCTGCAGCGCCACCGGGGTTCTCATCGTGATCTCGATTGCCTTGAGGCCGCCTGCGACCAGAGCGCGCGCCAGCGGCACCGCATGAGCCAGGTCCTTGATGACAAGCACGGGCACCACAGGCTGCAATTTCAGAATGGAAATGAGGGCTTGCGTTTTTTCACCCATGGCGCTTGTCCTTTCGCGTCATCAACCAGAGCGCATCGCATAGCCTTTCGTCTAAGGCTTGTCCATGCCGCAAGGTCCGCTCCATGCCACAGACCGATTGCCTGAATTGCCCGAACGCGCTATTCCCGCAGACATGAAGACACCAGCAAAATCACCCGCTTCGAACCAACCGGTCGTTGTCGCCGCGCTCTACCATTTCGCTCGCCTTGACGATCACGAGGCGCTGCAGCAGCCGCTGGCCGACTTGTGCGATGAACAGGGCGTCAAGGGCACCCTGCTGCTCGCCCGCGAAGGCATCAACGGAACCATCGCCGGGTCGCGCTCCGCGATCGACGCCGTGCTGCGGCATATCCGGGCCATTCCCGGCCTTGAGACGCTGGAACACAAGGAAAGCAGCGCCCACAAGATGCCGTTCCGGCGCATGAAGGTGCGCCTGAAAAAAGAGATCGTCACCATGGGCGTTCCCGATATCGACCCGCTCGAGGGCGTCGGCGCCTATGTCGATCCGAAGGACTGGAACAAGCTGATTTCCGATCCCGAGACAATCGTGATCGACACCCGCAACGATTACGAAGTCGGGATCGGCACCTTCGCCCGCGCGATCAATCCCGAGACCCAGACCTTCCGCGAGTTTCCGGGCTGGGTGGAACAGGCCGGCATCGAGGACAAGTCCAAGCCGGTCGCCATGTTCTGCACCGGTGGTATCCGCTGCGAAAAGGCAACCGCCTTCATGCGCGCCCAGGGCTATGAGAATGTTTACCACCTCAAGGGCGGCATCCTGAAATATCTCGAAAACGTGCCGGAAGAGGAAAGCCTCTGGCAGGGCTCCTGCTTTGTCTTCGATGAGCGCGTTGCCGTCACCCACGGCCTGCGCGAAAGCGATGAAATCCTCTGCCGCGCCTGCCGCAACCCGGTGACACCCGAGGAACAGGCGTCTCCACTCTACGAGGAAGGCGTCTCCTGCCCGCATTGCTATGACAGCCGCAGCGAGCAAGACCGCGCCCGGTTCCGCATGCGTCACCAGCAGATGCTGGCCGAGCGCGCGGCGGCACGTGCCAGTACCGAGGACGCATGAGCAAACACAGGATCCTCATTGTCGGTGGCGGGATTGTCGGCATCGCCACCGCGGCGCTGCTCTCCGAAGCCGGACACCCGGTCACGGTGATCGACCGCACGGGCCTGGCCCAGGAGACCAGCAAAGGCAATGCTGCGGCCCTGGCCTTCACTGACATCATGCCCATGGCTTCGCCGAAGATCCTGCTCAAGGCGCCGAAATGGCTCATCGATCCGCTCGGCCCGCTGTCGATCCGCCCCTCCTATCTGCCAAAGCTGGCGCCCTGGCTGTGGCAATTCTGGAAAGCCAGCCTGCCCGCACGCCAGCAGACCTCGATTGCCACGCAAACCGCGCTGATGCGGCTGGCTGAAACCGAGATGATGGCCCTGGTCGACCGTGCCGGCATGAACGCCATGGTGCACCATGACGGCTCGCTGGAGCTGTACGAAAGCCACGCCGAGTTCAACGCCACCACTGACGGGTGGCACCGGCGCGAAGAGGCCGGCATCGATTTCGAACATGTCAGCGGCGGCCGGCTTGCCGAGCTTCAGCCCGGCCTGTCACCGCAATTTATCTCGGGCACCTTCGTGCCGGGCTGGAAAACCGTGTCCGAGCCGCAAGCCTTTGCCCTGGCGCTCTGGGCCCATGCCGAGCGCTGCGGCGCGACGTTCGAGAAGGCCGAGATTGTTGGCCTGCAACGTTCTCAGGCAGGCCCCGCCGTCCGGCTCGCAGACGGAACCTCGCGCGACGCCGACCGCATAGTCATCTGCGCCGGAGCCTGGTCGACCCGGCTGATCAATCCGGTGACCCGGTTGCGGATTCCGCTTGAAACCGAGCGCGGCTACAACACCACGCTGCCTGCCGGCGCCTTCGATCTCAAGCGCCAGCTGATCTTCGGCAATCATGGCTTCGTCATGACACCCCTGGAAACCGGCGTTCGGGTTGGCGGCGCCGTCGAACTCGGCGGGCTGGACCTTCCGCCCAATTTCGCCCGTTCCAAGGCCATGCTCGACAAGGCCGCATCCTTCCTTCCGGGTCTCAAAACCACCGGCGGCGTCGAATGGATGGGGTTCCGGCCTTCGATGCCCGACAGCCTGCCGGTTATCGGCGCGCTGCCTGAAGACCCGTCCATCCTGCTCGCCTTCGGCAATGGCCATCTGGGTTTGACCCAGTCGGCAGCAATGGGCCGGCTGGTCGCCGATCTCGCCGGCGGCCGGACTCCGAGTATTGACATTGCCGCCTGCCGGCCCGACCGTTTCTGACAACCCCGCACAAAAGAGCACATCATGGCGCGCAATCGTTTCTTCTGCATCGACGGCCACACCTGCGGAAACCCGGTGCGTGTGGTCACCGGCGGAGGCCCGCAGCTTGAGGGCGCCACCATGCTCGAGCGCCGGGCTCATTTTCTTGCCGAATATGACTGGATCCGCACCGGGCTGATGTTCGAGCCGCGCGGACACGACATGATGTCAGGCACAATCCTTTACCCGTCGACACGGGACGATTGCGACATCGCCTTCCTGTTCATCGAAACCTCCGGCTGCCTGCCGATGTGCGGGCACGGCACCATCGGCACCGTCACCATGGCGATCGAGAACGGTCTGGTGTCCCCGCGTGAACCCGGCGTCCTGGCGATCGATACCCCCGCCGGGCGCATCGTCGCCCGCTACACACAAAAAGACCGCAAGGTCACCGAAGTCAGGCTGACAAACGTGCCGGCGTTCCTGCATTCGACCGGGATCAGGACCCACTGCGAAGGCCTGGGCGAAATCACCGTCGACGTCGCCTATGGCGGCAACTTTTACGCCATCGTCGACGCCCAGCAGAATTTTTCCGACATGGCCGGTTTCTCGGCCGCCGACCTGGTCCGCATGAGCCCTGCGCTGCGCGAGCGCATCAACAGCGAACACGAATTCATCCATCCGGAAAAGCCCGATATCCGCGGCCTGAGCCATATCCTCTGGACCGGAGCGCCGACCCGGCCCGAAGCCCATGCCCGCAATGCCGTGTTCTACGGTGACAAGGCGATTGACCGCTCCCCCTGCGGCACCGGGACTTCTGCCCGGATGGCGCAATGGGCCGCCAAGGGCAAGCTCAAGCCCGGCGACGATTTCATCCATGAAAGCATTATCGGTTCGCTGTTTCACGGCCGTGTCGAGGCAGCCACCGAAGTCGCCGGCAAGCCCGCGATCATCCCGTCGGTCGCCGGCTGGGCCGTGGAAACCGGGCTCAACACCATCACCATCGACGACGAGGAAGATCCCTTCGCCCACGGCTTCGTGGTGCGTTAGAGCCGATCATCAGCCCCTGGCAGCCTGGTGCGCGGCAAGCAGTGATTTGTACCAGTAACCGGACTGCTTGATCGTGCGTTTTTGGGTCGTGTAATCGACATGCACGATGCCAAACCGCATCGAATAGCCCTCGGCCCATTCGAAATTGTCCATCAGGCTCCAGGCGAAATAGCCCTTCAACGGATAGTTCTCGGCAATCAGGTCTGCCGCCACCGAAAGATGGGTTGAAAGATAATCAACCCGCATCGTGTCGCTGACCGCCCCGTTTTCAACTTCGGTGTTGTCGCAGGCGCCGTTCTCGGTAATGTAGAACTCCGGCAGCGTGTAGCGGCCATAAAGATCCTTGACCACGTGAGACAGGCCTCTTGGCTCGATCTCCCAGCCGATATCGGTCTTCTCCGGCTTGACCGCCGGGGCGTTGCTCACATGCGGAAACTCCGACGACGGATCGTCGCTCACCCGCATCGGCGTGTAATAGTTCAGCCCCCAGAAATCGAGCGGCTGGTGGATTGCCGCCATGTCACCATCGCGGATGTGGCCTTGCAGGTCCGGACATCCTTCGAGCACGGAGTGCGGATAACCGCCGGCAAACAGTGGCCCGAAGAAAGCCCCGTTGTGGAAATCATTGGCGCGCATTTCGGCCTTGCGGTCGGCGTCGCTTTCGCTCGCCGCCATCACGCTCATCGCGTTGAGAACGATGCCGACCGGAAGTTCGTGCCGCTCTGCCCGGATCGCCTGCACGCCGAGGCCATGCGCCAGGTTGGTGACGTGCAGCGCCGCCATGGCCGCCTTCATCGACCGCTCGCCCGGCGCATGAATGCCCATCAAATGGCTCAGATAGACCGAGCACCACGGCTCGTTGAAGGTGACGATGGTGTCGAGTCGATCGCCCAGTCGCTTCGTCACGATGCCTGCGTAATTGGCAAAGGCATGGGCCGTATCCCGGTCGGTCCAGCCGCCGCGGCCCATCAACGCCAACGGCAGATCCCAGTGGTAGAGCGTCGCGAATGCCTTGATGCCGCGCGCCTTCAGCCCGTCGAGCAACCGGTCGTAGAAGCCGAAGCCCTTCTCGTTGATCGCCCCGGTGCCGTCGGGCAGGATTCGCGGCCAGGCAATCGAGAAACGGTAGGCTTCTACGCCCAGACCGGCCATCAGGTCGAGATCGTCCTCGAGCCTGTTGTAATGGTCACAGGCCACATCGCCGGTATCGCTGCCCTTGACCCGGCCCGGCATGTGGGAAAACGCGTCCCAGATCGACGGTTTGCGGCCATCTGCGTTCGCAGCCCCTTCGATCTGGTAGGAAGCGGTCGCCACCCCGAAGGTGAAACTACCGGGAAAGCGCTGGGCCAGTTTCTGAGGCGAAGAATCAAATGTCATTGCGGTCCAACCCGGGTTTCAACTTGATGATGGCGATTCTCAGTTGGCGGAAAGCCGCTCGACGAATGCCTTGATGATTTCGCTCAGCTCAATCGGCTTCTCGATGCACGGCAGGTGCGCAGCCCCCGGAACTTCCTGGTACATCGCGCCCGGGATCAGCCGCGCCAGTTCGCCCACCAGTGCTGGCGGCGTCGAGCCGTCCTCGGTTCCGACCACGCAGATCACCGGTATGGTCAGCTCGGAACTTGATTGGGTGAAATCGCTGTCGCGGATCGCGGCACAGGTGCCGACATAGCCTTCCACCGGGGTTCGCTCGAGCATCATCCGGTAGCCGACAAAATCGGCATTGTCGGCGCGGCGGAAATCCTTCGAGAACCAGCGTTCCAGGATCGCGTCCGAGATCGAGGCGATACTCTGTTGGGTGATCGCGGAAATCCGCGCGTTCCACATGTCCGGCGTGCCGATCTTGTGACCGGTGTCGCACAGGATCAGCGCGCGGACCAGGTCCGGCCTTTTGGCTGCCAGGCCCTGGGCGATCATGCCGCCGACCGACAACCCGCAGACAATGACGTTCTTGGCCTCGAAATGCTCGATAAGCGCGATCAGGTCGTTGATGTGATCGTCCATGGTGATTTCGCCGTCGCCGGATTCCGACAGGCCGTGGCCGCGCTTGTCATAGGCAATGATGCTGAAGTCGCCGACCATCCGCACGATCACGTCGCGCCAGATCCGGTAATCGGTGCCGAGCGAATTGGCAAAGACGATTGTCGGCTTGTCCGGGGCGGCACCGATCACCTGGTGATGGATGACAACACCGTTGAGGCGGGCAAACTGCATGGCAAGGTTCCTTCGGACTATCTTGATCGAGGCGGAGCCCACTGATTTACGCGACAGTCCATCGCGGCGCAATTCCCGGCAGGAAATTGCATGCGGCGATCGTCCCAGAGAACAACCGCCGCATGCCTCAAGTCACATCGGTCAGACGTAGCGGTTGACCACGTTCTCCAGATATTCCTGGCGACCGGATCTGGGTTGCGGATTGATGTCGGCCTTGCGGACCCATTCCTCGATTTCGGCCAGCGAGAAGCCGCCGTCGAGCATCTTCTTGGCTTCCGCTCCGTTCCAGCCCGCATAGCGCTCGTCGACAAAACTCGTCAGCACGCCGTCCTCGACCATCCTGACTGCTGCTTTCAACGCCCGTGCACAGGTATCCATGCCGCCGATGTGGGCGTAGAGCAGGTCTTCCGGATCGAGCGACTGGCGGCGCAGCTTGGCGTCGAAATTGGTGCCGCCATTTGTGAACCCGCCGCCCTTCAGGATGGCATAATAGGCCAGCGCCATCTCCGGCACGTTGTTGGGGAACTGGTCGGTGTCCCAGCCGGACTGGTAGTCATTGCGGTTCATGTCGATGGAACCGAAGATGCCTAGCGCCTGGGCCAGTTCCAGCTCGTGCTCGAAGGAATGACCGGCCAGAATGGCGTGCCCCTGCTCGATATTGACCTTGACCTCGTTCTCCAGGCCATGCCGCTTCAGGAAACCGTACACCGTGGCAACGTCGTAGTCGTACTGGTGCTTGGTCGGCTCCTGCGGCTTCGGTTCGATCAGGATCGTGCCCTTGAAACCGATCTTGTGCTTGTACTCGACCACCAGGTTGAGGAACCGGCCAAGCTGGTTGTCCTCGCGCTTGAGGTCGGTGTTGAGCAGCGTCTCGTAACCTTCACGCCCGCCCCACAGGACATAGTTGGCGCCGCCGAGCTTGTGGGTGGCGTCGATGCAGCTCTTCACGGTCGCCGCGGCAAAGGCGAACACGTCCGGATCCGGATTGGTCGCCGCTCCCGACATGTAGCGCCGGTTGGAAAACAGGTTGGCCGTGCCCCACAGCAGCTTCACGCCGGTGGCTTGCTGCTTCTGGGCAAAGTAATCGACGATCTCCTCGAGGTTCTTGGTGTTCTCGGCAAAGTTCGCGCCTTCCGGACGCACATCGGCATCGTGGAAGCAGTAGAACGGCGTACCCAGCGCCGAGAACATTTCGAAAGCGACGTCGGCTTTCAGCTTTGCCAGACCCATCGTGTCGGCCGGGAACCAGGGACGGTCGAAAGTGCGGCCGCCAAACGGGTCGCCGCCCTCCCAGGCAAAGGAATGCCAGTAGGCGACGGCAAAGCGCAGATGGTCTTCCATGCGCTTGCCCATGACAATTTCATCGGCATTGTAATGCCGGAAGGCCAGCGGATTGGTGCTGTCCGGACCTTCATATTTGATCTTGGTGACGTCGCCGAAATATCCAGTACTCATGACATGGCTCCTTTGATTGCGGGATAGAGGGCGCGATACTTGCCATAGGCCTCGTCAAAGGCCCCGGAGAGATCGCGATTGGGGTGAATGGTTCGTTCGGTGGCGGGCGCCGTGCAGACGGCAAACGGATCGGCGTTTTCGGCGGCGATCAGGCCGAGCCGCGCTGCTCCGAACGCAGCCCCGAAATCGCCGCCCTCGGGAATGTCCACCGGCAGATCGAGAACGGTGGCAAGCGCTTCCAGCCAGTAATCCGACTTCGATCCGCCGCCGATGGCGGTGACCCGCTCGAGCGATGTGCCGGCATGCGCGAGGGCGTCCAGGCTGTCCCGGAAGGCGAAGCTCACCCCCTCGACCACCGCCCGGGTCAGGGCAGCGCGATCCGATTCATGGCCAAGCCCGGCAAAACAGCCGCGAATGGCGGCATCATTGTGCGGGGTGCGCTCGCCGGAGAGATACGGCAGGAACAACACCGATCCGGGTGCAACCAGGTCTTCGCCCAGTTCGGCGGTGAGTGCCGCGGGCTTTTGCGAGGTCACGCCGGCAAGCCAGTTGAGCGAATCCGTCGCCGACAGGATCACTCCCATCTGGTGCCAGGTTCCCGGTAGCGCATGGCAAAACGCATGCACCGCGCTGTCGGGATTGGGCAGGTAGCGGTTGTTTGATGCAAACAGCACCCCCGACGTGCCGAGCGAGGCAAAGGCGTGCCCGTCACCAACGGTGCCCATGCCGCAGGCCGATGCGGCATTGTCGCCCGCCCCGCCCGCAATTGGAATGCCTGCTGGCAAGCCAAGCTGCGAGGCCACATCGGCGCGCAATGTTCCGGCACGCTCGGTGCCTTCCACCAGCGCCGGCATCTGGCTGCGGTCAAGTCCGGTGGCGGCAAGCAGCCCATCGTCCCAGTCCCGCTTGCCGACATCGAGCCACGACGTTCCCGCCGAATCCGACATCTCGGAAATCGCTTCGCCGCTCAGCCAGTATCTCAGGTAGTCCTTGGGCAGCAGCACCTTGGCAACCCGCGCAAAGGCTTCCGGCTCATTGGCCGCCATCCATTTCAGTTTCGGTGCGGTGAAGCCCGGAAACACGATATTGCCGGTCAGCCGCCGGAACTGCGGATCGGCATCAAGCGCTGCGGCTTCCTTGTAGCTGCGGGTGTCGTTCCACAGGATGCAGGGGCGGATGACCTTGCCATCCTTGTCAATCGTCGTCGCACCATGCATGTGGCCAGAGAGCCCGATGCCGCGCACCTTGGCGAGATCCCCGCCATGGGTTTTGCCAAGCTCCGCCATCGCCGCCCGCGTTGCCGTGATCCAGCTGTCGGGATCCTGTTCCGACCAGCCGGGATGCGGCCGCTCAACCGTCAATGGCGCGCTCGCCGATCCGACGATGTGCTGGTTGGCATCAACCAGCAACGCTTTCAGCGACGACGTTCCGAGATCAAGTCCGAGATACATGGCGGCACATCCTTTCATAAAATGGGCTGGCGGGTGGGGCACCAACTGTCATGGCAAATTGTCCTTGAGGAAAATATCGATGCGAATCCGCTCCTGTGCACTGATCGGCATCAATCCGTCCGAGCGCGCTTTCAGCACCCGGATCGCGCTGCGCACTTCATGACCACAATCCTGGTTGATCACCGCATCGAACACGCCATCGGCCAGCGCCTGGCGCGAATACTCCGTCACCTCGTGGGCAACGATGGCCAGCTTGCGGTGATCCCGCCCGGAAACCGCCTCGATCAAGCCCCGGTTTCCCGCCCCGAGATTGTAGATGGCGATGATGTCCGGCTCGGCTTCAAGCGCCGAACGAACCGCGTCCCGGACCCTGTCCGCGTCATCGGCGGTTTCCACCGGACCGACGATTTCAAGCTGCGGAAATTCGGCATCCAGCACCGCGGCAAAGCCCGAGGCCCGGCCCATATGGTCGGAAAGATCCATCGAACCGGCCACCACCAGCACCTTGCCGGACCGTCCTGAACAAAACCGCCCGATCAGACCGGCAGCAGTGCGGCCGGCCGCCAGGTTGTCGATCCCGCAGAAATGTGCGCGCCGGGAGCCCGGCAGATCGGAAACAAGGGTGGCGACGTGAACCCCGCGATCGATCAGCCGGTCAACCGAGGCCTGCACCTCGAGGGTGTCGGTCGCAACCAGCGCAACCCCGCTCACGGTTTCCGGATCAATCGCATCAAGCACCCGGACGATCGCGCCCGGGTCAAACGGAGGCACCGTCTCTATCCGGATCGCTGTCCGCTCCACCGGGGAGCGCTGGATCGCCGCGCGGACTTCTGCTTCAAGATCGCGCATGAAGCTGTTCGGTCCCGCTGGAATGATGAACACGAACGGATAGACCCGCCGCCGGGCAAGGTTAGCCGCAGTCACGTCCCGCACATAGCCAAGCCGGTGAACCGCGCTCTCGACCTTCTCCACGGTCTGCCGCCTCACCCCCGGCCGGCCATTGAGCACCCGGTCCACGGTGGCCAGACTGACCCCGGCTTCAGCCGCAATGTCATGCACGGTCGGTCGCATCATCTTCTCCTGTCGGGGGTTCTAGAGCAATTTTTGAGGTACGTAAATCAAAAATCCGCCGCGGCTTTGATCGCCAATGGCCGGGCCGAGCGACCGAGCAGCGCATCACCCGGCAGCCCTCATACTTGACGCAACCGGCACAATATGGCCTAAGGCAGCGCCTGCCGGTCTCCGCCGCGCCATGCTTGGCAGCAGCGTTACCGGCCAGCGATCGCAGCCGGCATAAGCCGCCGCGCGCACCATTCAACCGGACCTGAAAGCGGGCAAACAAAAATGGCCAACACTGCAACGCGGGTGCGCATCGCACCGTCTCCGACTGGCGAACCGCATGTCGGAACCGCCTACATCGCGCTGTTCAACTATCTGTTTGCGAAGAAGAACGGCGGCGAGTTCATCCTCCGCATCGAGGACACAGATGCCGCGCGCTCTACGCCTGAATTCGAACAAAAGGTTCTCGACGCCCTGAAATGGTGCGGCCTGTCCTGGTCCGAGGGCCCCGACATCGGCGGCCCCTACGGCCCTTACCGGCAGTCCGAGCGCAAGGATCTCTACCGTCCATACGTTGAAAAGATCGTCGACAATGGCCACGGCTTCCGCTGTTTCTGCACGCCCGAACGGCTCGACGAGATGCGCGCCGCCCAGCGCGCCGCCGGCAAGCCGCCCAAATATGACGGCCATTGCCTCAGCCTGAAGGCGGAAGAAGTCACCGAACGCATGAATGCCGGCGAGCCATCCGTCGTGCGGATGAAGATCCCCACCGAAGGCGCCTGCAAGTTTGTCGACGGCGTCTATGGCGAGGTCGAAATCCCCTGGGAAGCCGTCGACATGCAGGTGCTGCTCAAGGCCGACGGCATGCCGACCTATCACATGGCCAACGTGGTCGATGATCACCTGATGAAGATCACCCATGTCGCCCGCGGCGAGGAATGGTTGGCCTCGGTGCCGAAGCACATTCTGATCTATCAGTATCTCGGTCTCGAGCCGCCGGTGTTCATGCACCTGTCGCTGATGCGCAATGCCGACAAGTCGAAACTGTCGAAGCGCAAGAACCCGACCTCGATCTCCTATTACGCAGCCCTCGGCTTCCTGCCTGAAGCGCTGATGAACTTCCTTGGCCTGTTCTTCATCCAGATCGCCGAGGGCGAGGAACTGCTGACCATGGAGCAGCTGATCGCCAATTTCGATCCGGAGAACCTGTCCAAGGCCGGTGCGATCTTCGACCTTCAGAAACTCGACTGGCTCAACGGCCGCTGGCTGCGCGAAAGCATTTCCGAAGAGGAATTCGTCGCCCGCGTGCTGGCCTGGGCCCAGGAAAACGGCCGCTTTGGCGAAGGCATGAAACTGGCGCAGTCGCGCATTACCAAGCTCTCCGACCTTCCCGATCTGGCCGGCTTCCTGCTCAAGGGTGATCTCGGCCTGACCGCATCCGACTTCGCCAACATCAAGAAGGTGCCTCTCGAGGACGTTCTCGTGATCCTCCAGACCGTTCAGCCGGATCTGGAAAAGATCTTCGAGTGGAACACCGAAAGCATCGAAGCGGAACTCCGGGCCATTTCCGAACGCAGCGAAATCAAGCTGCGCAACCTGCTGGCGCCGCTGTTCATCGCCGTGTCCGGGTCTTCGCGGTCCTTGCCGCTTTTCGATTCCATGTCCATTCTCGGGCGCTCTGTGGTACGCCAGCGCCTCAAGCAGGCCGAGATCGCCGTCAAGGCCGGTGTCGACGCAGCCAAAGCAAACAACGGGTAAGATGATGAACGACAAGACAACCGAACCCGGCCTCTCGTCCGATGTAACCGAAGTGCGTGCGCAAAAGCTCGCCAAGCTGCGCGAGACGGTTGCCGAGGTCTATCCGGCGCATTTTCACCGCACCATGACCAATGAGGAGCTGGCTGAAAAATATGCGGACATCGAGCCCGACACCCTGACCGGCGACATCATCACCGTTGCCGGTCGTGTCTACTCGTCGCGCAATTCCGGCATGTTCATGGACATCCACGATGCCTCCGGCAAGCTGCAGATCTTCAGCCACAAGGACACCACGCCGCAGGAAGCGCGTGATCTGCTGCCGTTGATCGATCTGGGTGACATCATCGGCGTCACCGGTGAAGTCCGCCGCACCAAGCGCGGCGAGCTGACCGTCAACGCGCATGAAATCACCATGCTGACCAAGTCTCTGCTGCCGATGCCGGAAAAATGGCACGGGCTGTCGGACATCGAGCAGCGCTACCGCAAGCGCCACCTCGACATCATGACCAACGAGGATTCCAAGCTTCGTTTCCGGCAGCGCTCGAAGATCGTCTCCGGCATTCGGCGTTTCATGGAAGACGAGGGGTTCATGGAAATTGAAACCCCGATGCTGCATTCGGTCTATGGCGGTGCCACCGCCGAGCCATTCAAGACCCACCACAACACCCTCAAGCTCGACATGTACCTGCGCATTGCGCCGGAACTCTATCTCAAGCGGGCTCTGGTCTCGGGCCTGACCGACAAGGTGTTCGAGGTCAACCGCAACTTCCGCAACGAAGGCGTCTCCACCCGGCACAATCCAGAATTCACCATGCTGGAATGCTACTGGGCCTATGCCGACTATGAAGACATCATGGGCCTCGTGGAACGGCTGTTCGAAAAGCTGGCCCTGTCGATCCACGGCACCACCGATGTGATGTATGGCGAGACCGCCATGTCCTTCAAGGGCCCGTTCAAGCGGATCGCCATGCCCGATGCGGTCAAGGAAGCAACCGGCATCGACTTCCGCGCCATCGGCACCGACGAGGAAGCCCGCGCGGCCTCCAAGGCAGCCGGTTTCGAGATTGAGGACGACTGGACCTGGGGCGAATGCCTGGCCTTCATCTTCGAGGAAAAGGTCGAGGCCTCGCTGATCCAGCCGGCCCATGTGACGCACTTCCCGAAGGATATTTCGCCCTTCGCCAAGGAAGTTCCCGGCGAGCCGCGCCTGGTCGAACGCTTCGAGACCTATTGCAACGCCTGGGAACTGGGCAACGCATTCTCCGAGCTCAACGACCCCGAAGAACAGCGCAAGCGCATGGTCGAACAGCTGGAGCAGGCCCACGCCCGTGGCGAAAACGAAAAACGGCTTGATGACGAGTTTCTCGATGCCATCGACCAGGGCATGCCGCCGGCTGGCGGTCTCGGCATCGGCGTTGATCGCTTGATCATGCTGTTGACCAATGCCTCATCAATTCGCGATGTGATCCTGTTTCCGGCACAGAAGATGCGCAGCGAATAGTCTGGCGTTCAGTCGGGAGTTCAATGACCGCTGGATGCCGCCGGTTTCGCCGGTTCACCGTGTCCGCCGCCTGCGGACGCGGTCTTGGCTTCTTCGTCGACGATGTCGCCATCACAGCCTTCGACCAGCGCGATCTCGTGAGCCAGGGCTTCGATGTCGGACTGTGGCATGTCGATACGTTCGCCGAAATAGTAGCCGGTGCTGGACGGAACGGTGTTCACAAAACGCACCTCCCATGGCTGCGATACAGCAAGCGTTCTGGTTGGGTTCGGGGCGTAGGCAATTTCAGCGCCGATCGCCGCACCGCGAAGTTCGGCCCGCGTAATCGGGCCGCGGTGATCGGCCATCTGAACGATTACCAGATCAGGATTCAGCGTTTCGGAGAGGTGGCGCGCAATCCGGATGCCTGTCTTGACCCGTTGCTTCGGCTCTAGATCATCGCCGGAAATGACCGCAATCAGGCGCTTCTCGGCGCCGCGCCTGAATTCGGATTGGTAAACGGTCTTGCAGTGACCGCCGGCCTCTTCCTGGTAGCCCGGCATCACTTTTGCTGGCGCAAAAACCAGAGCCGCAGTCCCTGACGCACCCAGGACAAGCAGAAATCCACCCGACAGCAAGGCAAGCTTGCGTGAAACCTTGAACAGATGGAATAAACGACGCTTGGCTTCGGCCATACTCGCAACACCCTTTACGCAAAACAACTAAGGGTGTTGTAGCTTAACGCGCTTACAGAAGTATTAACCCTGTTCTGGCGCAACTGATCCAGTTCGGGTCAGCGTGGTTTCGGGATCTCGAAGCGGCGGTCGATGTCGGTTTGCCTGCCGGGAATGGCGAGTTTCATCGGCGAGCGCTCCCGCCGGGCGATGATCCTGCCCCTGGCCATCACCAGAAGCCGTGTCGCCCGCAAACGGATCGCCTCGATCGGGTTGCCGGCATCAAGCACGACGAGATCGGCCCGCTTGCCGACTTCGAGACCGTATTCTTTCAGCCCCATTATCGCGGCACTTTGCGTCGTCACCATCTCGTAGCAGCGGCGCATGTCGTCGGGGCTTGTCATCTGCGCCACATGCAGCCCCATGAAGGCGACATCCAGCATGTCGGCGGTGCCCAGCGAATACCAGGGATCAAGCACGCAATCCTGACCGAAGCCCACCCGGATGCCGTAACCGAGCATCTCCGGCACACGGGTCATCCCCCGCCTCTTCGGATAGGTGTCGTGCCGCCCCTGCAGCGTGATGTTGATCAAAGGATTGGGAATGGCTGCCACCTCGGCCTCCGCCATCAGGGGCAGCAGCTTGGAGACATAATAGTTGTCCATCGAATGCATCGAGGTCAGGTGCGATCCCGCCACCCGGCCGTGAAGCCCAAGGCGTTGGGTTTCATAGGCCAGTTGCTCGATGTGCCGCGACAGCGGATCGTCGGTCTCGTCGCAATGCATGTCGACCATCAGGCCGCGCTCGGCGGCAATCTCGCAAAGCTCGGTCACCGAAGTCCGGCCGTCCGCCATGGTGCGCTCGAAATGCGGAATCCCGCCGACCACGTCGACACCCAGATCCAGCGCCCGGACGGTGTTTTTCAGCGCCGTGGGCGACCGGTAAAGCCCGTCCTGCGGAAACGCCACCAGCTGCAGGTCGATATAGTCCGAGATCTCTTTCTTGACCTCAAGCAGCGCCTCGACGGCGAGCAGCCGGTCATCGCAGACATCGACATGGGTGCGGATCGCCAGCAGCCCCATCGAGGCCGCCCAGTCGCAATAATCGAGCGCCCGTTCTTTCACCGCCTCGTGGGTCAGAAGCGGCTTGAGTTCGCCCCACAGACCGATCCCTTCAAGCAAGGTCCCCGAAGCGTTGATCCGCGGCTGCCCGTAGGACAGCGTCGCATCCATGTGGAAATGCGGATCGACGAAGGGAGGCGACACCAGGTTGCCCTGGATATCGATGGTTTCGCCGGCCTCGGCCTCGATGCCAGGAGCTATTGCCGCAATCCGCCCGTCCTTGATGGCGATGTCGGCGGTCGACCCGTCGGGCAGTACGCCGCCCTTGAGCAATGTGTCGAAGCTCATCTCTCACCTTTCTGATAGGGGATCATCAATGCCTTCGGATAGGTCGCGCGGCGGGCGACGACGACCAGCGCCACGATCGACAGCACAAACGGCATCATCAGGAATATCTGGTAGGGGATCGCCCCGCCGGTGATCTGCTGCAGCCGCACCTGGTAGGCATCGAAGGCGGCGAACAGCACCGCCCCGATCAGCGCCTTGCCGGGCCGCCAGGAGCCGAACACCACCAGCGCGATGGCAATCCAGCCACGCCCGTTGATCATCTCGAAGAAGAACGAATTGAAAGCCGACATGGTCAGGAACGCGCCGCCGATCGCCATCAGCGCCGAGCCGGTCATCACCGCGCCGATCCGCACCGCCGTCACCGATATGCCTTGTGCTTCAACTGCCGCCGGGTTCTCTCCCACCGCCCGCACCGCCACGCCGACCGGGGTGCGATAGAAGACAAAGGCAACCGCTGCAACCGTGAAATAGGCGAGATAGGTCAACGGTGTCTGGTTGAAAAGCGCAGGCCCGAGCACCGGAATATCCGACAGATAGGGAACTGCAAACGGCTGGAACGGCTCGATCTTCGGCGGCGATGTCACTTCCGGCAAAAGGATGCGGTAGGTGAAGTAGGTCAGGCTCGAGGCAAGCAATGTCACCCCGATGCCGGTCACATGCTGCGACAGCCCCAGCGGCACCGTCAGGAACCCATGCAACAGACCGAACATCGCCCCGGTCAGCGCCGCGATCAGCACCCCGGCCCAAAGGTCGCCGCCCATATAGACGGTGAACCAGCCGGAAAATGCCCCGGCGACCATGATCCCCTCGATGCCGAGATTGAGCACACCGGCCCGCTCGCAGACCAGTTCCCCCATGGTGGCGAAGATCAGCGGCGAGGCGATGCGGATGGCAGCGACCCAGAAGCTGGCGGTGAACAGGATTTCGAAGGCTTCGCTCATCTCATCTCCAGCGCACGCGATACCGCATCAGCATGATGGCAGCCACCATGGTCAGAAGCGAGGTCGCCACCATCACCTCGGCGATGTAGCTCGGCACGTTGGCGCTGCGACTCATCGCGTCGGCGCCGACAAAGATGCCGGCCACGAAGATTGCTGCGGCAACCACGCCGAGCGGATTGAGCATCGCCAGCATGGCAACGACTATGCCGGTGTAGCCATAGCCCGGCGACAGATCGAGCGTCAGGTTGCCCTTCAGCCCCGCCACTTCGGAAAACCCTGCAAGTGCGGCCAGCCCGCCCGACAGCAGCGCCGTCTTGACCATCACCCGGTTGACCGGAATGCCGGCGAAGCGCGCTGCCTCGGCATTGTGCCCGACCGCGCGCATCTCGTAACCGAGCACGGTCTTTTTCATGATCACCCAGACCACGATTGCCGACGCAATCGCCAGGATGAAGCCGAAATGCAGCCGCTTGCCCTTGATCAGCCGCGGCAATTGCGCGTCGGCGACAACTCGTTTGGACTGCGGCCACCCCAGCCCCATTGGGTCTTTCAGCGACCCTTCGAGCAGCATCGAGACCAACAGCAGGATGATGAAATTCAGAAGCAGCGTCGTCACCACCTCGTCGACCCCGAACCGGGTCTTGAGAATGGCCGGGCCGAGCAGCGCCAGCGCACCGGTCAGCATCGCGGCAATCATGATCAGCGGGATCAGGCCCGCCGAGGGCAGCGTCACCGCGCCGGTGCCGAGCACTACCGTCATCACCGCACCGAGATAGAGCTGCGCCTCGGCGCCGATGTTCCACAGCCGGGCCCGGAAGGCCACCGCCACGGCAAGCCCGGTAAAGATCAGCGGTGTTGCTCGGGTCAGCGTTTCGAGCAGTGCGAACTGCGATCCGGCTGCCCCCTTGAGCACAAGCCAGAACACAGTCAACGGCGACGCGCCGGCGATCATCACCAGCAGCGAAGACAGCACCACGGTGGCCACAATCGCAGCTGCCGGCCAGATCAAGGACGCCGCAAGCGAGGACGCAGGTCTCGGCTCAAGCCGCATGAGGCGCTCCTTCATCATGCCCGTGCCCCGCCATCAGCTCCCCCAGTTCCATGATGCTGAGATCGCCGCGCGCCGAAGGTCTGGACAATTGGCCGCGATGGATCACCACGATCCGGTCCGACAGGGTCTGGATCTCGTCCAGATCCTCCGAGATCAACAGCACCGCAGCCCCCCGGTCGCGCGCCTCGATCAACCGCGCATGGACATAGGCGACCGCGCCGACATCAAGCCCCCGGGTCGGTTGGCTGGCGAGGATGATATCGGGGTTCCCATCGAGCGCGCGGCCCAAAATGAGCTTCTGCATGTTGCCGCCCGAGAGCAGCCGCACCCGCGCGTCTGGCGACGGGCATTTGACATCGTAAGCCGTGATGATGTCCTGGGAAAACGCCGCAGCGGCCTTCCAGTCAAGGAACCCGAGACGCGAGAACCGGGGTGATCGATAGGCTTCCGAGATCATGTTCTCGGCAACGCTCATGTCGCCGATCATGCCGGTGGCGTGCCGATCTTCGGGGATCCGCCCGAGACCATGGGCAAGTGCTGTGCGGGGCGACCACTGGCCGGCCTTCTCGCCATGCACCAGGATGTCGCCCTCACCGGCCTCCAGCGTGCCCGCAATCAAAGCAGCAAGCGCTGCCTGGCCATTGCCGGAAATCCCGGCAAGCCCGGTGATCTCTCCAGCCCGCAATTGCAGCGAGACCTGCTTGAGCGCCGCGCCGCCCATTGGCCGGGTGGAGACATTGCGCAGTTCGAACAAGGCTTCGCCGGGGTGTGCCGGCCCGATCTCGTTGACCGGCAATTGCCCGCCAACCATCAGCTCGGCCAGTTCCCGCCGGCTCGCATCGCTTGTCCGCCGCTCACCGGCGAGCTTGCCGCCGCGCAGCACCACCACGCGGTCGGAGACCGACTGCACTTCGCCGAGCTTGTGAGAGATGAAGATCACCGACAGCCCCGCAGCCACCAGCTTTTTCAGCGTGGCAAAAAGCGCCTCGGTTTCCATCGGCGTCAGCACCGCCGTCGGCTCGTCGAGAATGAGGATCCTCGCCTCGCGGTAAAGCGCCTTGAGGATTTCGACCCGTTGCCGCTCTCCCACCGACAGGTCCGAAATCATCCGGTCCGGATCGACCTCCAGCCCGTAACCGGATGCGAGGCTGCGGATCTTCTGCCGCGCCTGCGCCTTGCCGAGTGTGAACGACCACAGCGAACGCGTGCCGAGCACGATGTTTTCCAGCACCGTCATCTGGTCGGCAAGCGTGAAGTGCTGGTGCACCATGCCGATGCCCGCGGCCAGCGCCGCATGCGGATCACCCGGCGGCAGCGCTTCGCCGAACGCCTCGATCTGCCCCTCATCGGCGGTGTAATGGCCGAACAGGATGTTCATCAGCGTGGTCTTGCCGGCGCCGTTTTCGCCAAGCAATGCCACCACCTCGCCGCGCTTCAGCGACAACGAGATGGCGTCATTGGCAACCAGCGGGCCAAATCTCTTGGTGATGCCCGAGAGGCGGAGAACAGTCTCCGCCTCCGGGCGTTGAGCGGCGTCCATCAGTTGGACTTGGGCTCTTCGTCGTTGATCGCGACTTCGAACGACCCATCCTTGATCGCCGCTTCACGTTCCATCACCAGCTTCATGGCCTCTTCCGGGATCTTGCCTTCGAAGGTGCCCAGCGGCGCCAGCGAGCAGCCGCCTTCCTTCATGAAGGAGTAGACCCCGTAATTGTCAGCCTTGAACGAGCCGGCCTTGACCAGCTCGATCGCCTTGTCCAGCGTCGGCTCGAAATGCCACAGCGCCGAAGCCGCCACGGTATCGGGATAATCGGCCTGGGTGTCGATCACGTTGCCGATGGCCAGGACACCCTTTTCCTTGGCTGCGTCGGACACCCCGAAACGCTCGGCGTAGAGAATGTCGGCGCCGCCATCGATCTGGGCGAACGCGGTTTCCTTGGCCTTCGGAGGATCAAACCAGGAGCCGATGAAGGCGACCTGGAACTTGGCGTCGGGTGCGGTTTCCTTCACACCAGCCATGAACGAGTGCATCAGCCGGTTGACTTCCGGGATCGGGAAACCGCCGACCATGCCGATATTCTTCGACTTGGTCATCGCTCCGGCAATGATGCCGGACAGATAGGACGCATCCTGGATATAGTTGTCGAACACCGCAAAATTCGGCGTGTCGTCCTGCGGCAGAAAGCTCGAACCCATCAGGTAAGCAGTTTCCGGATAATCGCGCGCCACCTGGCGGGCAGCGTCCTCGACGGCAAAGACCTCGCCGATGATCAAATCATGGCCGGCTTCGGAATACTCCCGCATGACGCGCTCGTAATCATTGTTCGAGGTGTTCTCGGAAAACACGTACTCGATGTCACCGCGCGCAACGGCCGCATTGGCGGCCTTGTGGATGCGGCTGACCCACTGTTGCTCCACCGGAACGGTGTAGATCGCGGCCACCTTGAGCGGCCCTTCGGCACGGGCCTTGCCCAGAAAACCGGGCATGGTCAGGGCTGCAGCACCGGCTGCGGCGCCTGCGAGAACCTGGCGGCGTTTGAGAAGATTGAGACGGCTCGACGTAGTCAATTTGGTCATGGCAGACACTCCTGTTTGACAATGATTGAAGCTGTACCCGTCAGTATTTTTGACCAAAAGATAAAACGGCCGCACGGCCTTGGCAACAGGCGATGATCAGCCTGTGCACAAGGTCTCGATACGGCTGAATGCATCCCCCTGACCCAGGTCAGGCGGCGGTGATGTGGCTGTGTCCGAAGAAGGTCGGATAGAGGCAGGCTTCGCGGTTGAGCCGGTGGGTTCCAAGCTCAAAAACGAACAGGTTCTCCCAGTATCCGGTCACCGCGTAATGCACCCCGTCGGGCAGCAGCGTAACGCCGCAGGGAAACCGTAGACCCATCTTCCGCGTGTCGAAGGACTCGACCACCTCGCCCGAGGCACCGTCGAAGATGATCAGCCGGTGCGCGCTTGGAAAAGTGGCGATCACCTGATCGTGCTTCGGATCATAGCGGATCGACAGCCCATGCCGCATCTCGGCGGTATCGCGGCGGTCGCCCATCCGGCGCGGTGCTTTCCCGCTGGCCATTTTCAATGTCGGCGCAGAGAGATAGGCGATCCCCGGCTCCGAGGTAATATCCTCGCCGTAGGCCTCGCGGTCATGTCGCAGCTCGCGGGCGAGATCTTCCTCGCTCCCCAAACGTGCCTGGATGGCAAAGATCCGGTCCAGCGCGCCGGCAGCCAGATGCCGCAATTCGGTATCGCGCCGATTGGTGACCCGCTTGTCGAGCAGCTTTCCGCTGTCGACATCGATGATCGTCACGCAGGCTTCATGCACATGGCGCGGAACCGTCATTTTACCCGTATCGGCATTCCGCACCGAGCCATAATTGGCAATGACCAGATAGCGGTCGTTCTCGATCAGGCGGATATCGTGCGGGTCAATGCCATGGGTCGAATAGCTGCCGCGGATTTTCAGCGTATCGACATCGCGGATGGTGATGCGTCCATAATGCGCCTCGACCTTGCCGTCGCGCAGGCTCTGTCGCGGCGCCCGCTCGGACATCAGCACCGTTTTGCCACCACCAAGATAGGCCGCGTGTCCACCGCCGCGCCAGCCCTTGTCAAAGGAGGGAGCGACAGCGGCGAGATCAAGCGTATCGGGATCGAAGGCCACCTGGTCGGTGGCTTCGAACCCGCACATCACTCCGACCGACCCGTCGGGTGAAATCTCCACGTCATGCGCATAGGCCGGCAACAGCGCCTGCCGCGTCTCGCCGTCCATCCCGATCCGGGTCAGCATCCGGAACGGACGCTCGGGATCGGAGATGTTGCGGGCGAAATAGCGGTCTTCCTTCACCGGCCGACCGTTGACCTGGGCCTGGCTCGGCATGTAGCCGGGCACATAGACCGAAGTCTTGCTCAACGGTTTGAGAGGCTTGCTGGCTGCAGTCGCAACAACCTCGTTGGTGATATCGTCTGTGGTGCATCCGGCCAGTGGCGCGGCGACCAGGGCGCCAGCGGCGCCGGCAAGGAGGTGTCTTCGAGTAAGAGCCATGGTGATCAGTACCAACCTCCGTCGCCTTTGCCCGAGTGATCATCCTGTAAATTTGTCATGCCATTTTCCTGATCGCGTCTGGCGTCCATCGTCAGACAGTTCCTGTACAGCGCCCGGGTCCAGACCCGTCGCACATTCCATCCGGTCCCTACGGCGAAGCCACAAACCAGATCGCTGCGGCAAGCCCTGCTGCCAGCGGCAGAAGTTCCTGACCCTTGACTTCGCTGTCGGTTCCAAACCCCGGCAAGCGGTCGCGCGACCAGCGCGACATCAGCCGGATCGCCAGATGCCCACCCACGCCAAGAACCGCAGCCAGGCCCAGCGCTCCAGTCCACATTGCGATCAAGGCCGCCGCCAGCACCGTTGCGCTCAGTGTGATTTCAACACGGCGCAGGTCATGGTCGCGGATCAGAACCGGATCGCGGTGGTGCGCATGGCAACAACCGGCTTCAAGACATGCAAGTTTGACCGGGATGTAGGCAGCGTTGATCGCCACCGCGTAGGCAGCCAGCACAAGCATGGCCTGCGCCTGATCACGGATCAGAAGGCTTGCCGCCAATGCCGCGAGCGCTGTCCCCGTGGTCGCGCCCGACCATGAAGCCGACGCCTTGCGCGCCTCGTCGCGCGTTGCCACGGCAAGAATGATCCGGTAGCCGGTGCCGCCGACAAAAAAGAAGCCATAGACGAAGGCGAGTCCAAAGGCGGAGGGCCAGTTATCGAACCCGGTCACGGGTGCCGCCAACATGCCGAACACCGCGGCGCTTCCTACCGCCGAAACCAGACGCAGGACCGTGGCCCGCTCGAGCCCAAACCTTCTGACAGAAACACTTCCCATGCTTTTTCGGTGACGGAATGACGACCGCACCGCTCCCTGAAACTCAGGAGAAAAGCTTATCGGTCAGCAGAAAAATTGCGTTGATATATATCAACTATCCGATGCCAGAACTTATTCAAGCCAGCGCATCGCCAAGCAAGGCAACGGCCTTGAAAAAGGTCAAGCCTCCGCGTGCCGTACGCTCAGACACCCCACCTCAAGCCTGCCGCGTGTACCGGCGCATCCCACAGCGCCATCATCTCGTCGTCCATCAGCGTCAAGGTGATCGAGCAACCGGCCATGTCGAGCGAGGTCACGTAGGAACCGGTCAGCGACCGGGCGATCCTGATGCCGTGGCGCTCGAAGATCTTCCTCGCGCTGTTGTGCATCAGATAGAGCTCCATCAGCGGCGTGCCGCCAAAGCCGTTGACGAACAGCAAGGCATTTTTCCCGCGCACATCGCCGAATTCCTTGACGATGCCCTCGCAGATCTCGGTCCCGATCTCGTCGGCACTGGCAAGCGATGCGCGGCGGCGTCCGGGTTCGCCGTGAATGCCGACACCGAATTCCATGTCACCGGGCCCCAGGTCAAAGGTCGGCTTGCCGGCCGCCGGCACCGTACAACTGGTCAGCGCCACGCCAAACGATTTCGATTGCCCGTTGACCCGATCACCGAGGGCGAGAAGATCGCCCAGTCCCATCCCCTGTTCGGCAGCGGCACCAACAATTTTTTCAACCACCAGCGTTCCGGCAACGCCGCGGCGCCCGGTGGTAAACAGCGAATCCTCCACCGCGATATCATCATTGGTGATGAGCTGCATCACCTCGATACCGGCCATGTCCTTGAGCATCTCGGCGGCCATGTCGAAATTCATCACATCGCCTTCGTAGTTCTTGACGATGAACAGGACACCCGCACCACCATCAACCGCCTGGGCGGCTTCCAGCATCTGGTCAGGCGTCGGCGAGGTGAACACCTGGCCCGGACAGGCGGCGTCGAGCATGCCGTGGCCGACAAACCCGGCATGCAGCGGTTCATGACCGGAGCCGCCGCCGGAAATCAGCGCCACCTTGCCCGGTTTGAGCGCGGCGCGGCGGACAAACTTGCCCGACGGATCGAGGGTAACGACGTCGGCATGGGCGGCGGCGAATCCCGCAAGGCTTTCCTCAAGAATGGTATCGACGCTGTTCATCAATTTCTTCATGCTGTCCTCCCTTTGCCCCCTGCGGGCCTATTCCTCCGGTTCAACTCCGAAAACGACACCCATGCGGTGGATGAAATCGGCAACCGTCTGATCAAACATCCGGTTTCGCTCCTCGCTGCCGAGATCCGGCGCCGTGATCGTCAGATGACGGGTCCGCTTGCCCGCCGAGGATCGCGCCAGGCGTCCCGGATGGGCGGCGTGATAAAGCGCCAGGAAATCCTGCTGCTCCGCCTGGCTGAAATGACACACGGAAAAGATCACCCCGAGGTGCCGGGCCGGCAACGGGGTCAGATATGTCGGGCTGGTGATCTGGGTGACGAAACTGCGATGCTTGCCGAGCGCATCGGCCAGCCGCTGCCGTGTCCCCGAGGGACGCTTGTCCACGATGGCCGCCAGTTTCTGCTTGTAGGCGCGGATCGCATCCTCACCGGTCTGCACCGTCATTCCTGCACCACCACTCTGTTGCCTTCCTCACCCATCTCGCGACCAGCGCCGGATCGCCGCCTTGACCAGCGCCACCCGCGCCGGAGCGACCGACAGCCGACGTAGCCCCGCGCCAAGCAGCAGGCCGACCAATTCCAGTTCGCTCGCCGCATCGCCGCACAGGCTGGTTTCAAGTCCATTGGTTTCGCCGAACCGGGTCACATTGGCAATCAGACTTAGTACCGCCGGATCATCCGATGTCGCAAGATTGCCAAGCCTGGCATTGTCGCGCGAGGCGGCCAGCACATATTGGGTCAGGTCATTCGAGCCGATCGAAAAGAAATCGGCGGCGGCAAATCTTTCCGGCGTGATCGCCACCGACGGCACTTCCACCATGATCCCGATCTGCGGCATCTGGTGAGCAACGCCCTGCCGGGCAAGCTCCGCTGCCTCTTCGGCAAACAGTGCCCGCACCTCCTCGATCTCGCCCGGCACCGACACCATCGGCAGCATCACCTTGAGCACACCGAGCCGGCAGGCGCGCAGCAGCGCCCGGATCTGCACCCGGAACACCTCGGGTTTTGCCAGCGACAGACGGATCCCGCGCACGCCCAGGAAGGAATTGTCCTCCGCAATCGTGTAGCCTTCGACCGGCTTGTCGCCACCGGCATCAATGGTGCGGATGGTCACCGGCTTGCCACCCGCCCAGTCGAGCACCTTGCGGTAGGCCGCCAGTTGCGTCTCCTCATCCGGCAGTCCGCGATCACCGCCAAACAGGAACTCCGTCCGCATTAGGCCGACACCATCGACATGCGCGATGCTGATCCGCTCGACATCGGAGGGATCGGCGATATTGACGAGCAACTGGACCGCTTCACCGTCTCCCGTCACCGCCGGCTCCGATGCCCGCGCTTCGGCGTCACTCAGACCCCTGGCACTGGCACTGTGGAGATCCTTGAAAGCTGCTATCTGCGCGTCATCCGGAGAGACCAGCAATTCGCCCGCCTGCGCGTTCAGCAAGGCGTCCTCACCGTCATCCACCTCGCTGTCGCCAATGCCGACAATCATCGGCACCCCGCGCGCCCGCGCCAGCATTGCCACATGGCTGGTCACGCTGCCTTCCCGCAGCACCACTCCACCGCCCCTGCTCCAGTCATGCGCCAGAAACCGGGTCGGGGCGATATCGCGATCGACATGGATCGCACCGGCCGGGATGGATTGAGCCGCCTCGCCGGACAGCACCGACAACACGCTTTGGCAAATGTCGGACAGATCCGCCGACCGAGCCTTGAAGTAGGCATCGTCGGATGACTGATAGGTCTCGATCTCGTCTTCGAGAACGCTCTTCCAGGCCTCATAGGCGACCGCGCCGGATGAAATCAGCTCAGCGGCAGCTTCCGTGAAGGTCCCATCCTCCAGCATGGCCAGTTGAAATTCGAGAATGTCGGCAGCATCGCCGGAGAGCTTGCCCATCGCCTCGGCGATCGAAGCGGCCGCCACTTCCACTGCTGCGGCCAGTGCTGCCACTTCCTCCTCGGGCGAGGCTTTTGCCACGTAGGCCTGATCCTGCGGCCGCGCCACATGGATGGGACCGCGGGCAAAGCCGGCGCTTGCGGCCTGGCCGGTGATACTAGCCGGGTTCGCCATGCCCGCTACCTTCGTCAAAGTCCCGCTCGACCAGCGCGATCAGCGCGGCCACCGCCATCGTGGATTGCTCTCCGTCGGCCCTCAGCAACAGCCTGGTTCCCTTTGGTGCCTTCGTGCCCATCACCTTGACGATGCTCTTGGCATCGATCCACGGCCCCTTTTCGCTGATCGCGATTTCCACCGTGCAGGGGAACGTCTTGGCGAGTTTTGTGAATTTCACCGAGGGCCGGGCGTGAAGCCCGACTTCATTGGTGATGATCACTTCCGAAATCGCCGTAGCGGTCATGGTCTATGGTCCTTCAAACATGCTCACAAGGGCGACAGTTCTTCGGCTGTCGCCACAACCGTGGCCAATGGCGCGCCGCCCGAGGCTTCCGTCGCGGCCATGATGGCGCCCTCGACAATCGGCGCATTGCAGATCGCAATCTGCGAAGCCCGTGGCTCGCCGATGAATTCGATCGCCATCTCGGTGTTGGTTTCCGCCCCGCCGAGATCGACCAGAACCGCCACACCGGCATCCGACCAGGCTTCATCAATCGCCTTGGTGATCGCCTCGACACTGGTGCCCAATCCGCCGGCCGGGTCACCGCCGCACCAGGCCAGCGTCACCTCGTTGCCAACCATCTGGCGCACCATGTCGGCCGCGCCCTGCGCCACCAGCGGCGAATGCGATACAATGACTATCCCGACATTCATGGTTCAAGGTTCCTCGTGTGATTTTTCAGCGTCTGCGCCACGACGCCCGCAAGCAGCGCGACCGACGCGGCGCCTGGATCCATGTGCCCGATCGAGCGCTCGCCCAGAAACGACGCCCGCCCCCGGGTTGCCAGCATCGGGATCGTCGCCTCGGCCGCCGCGTCCGCGCATGCGGCGATGCCCGCAAGATCCAGCCCCTCCAGCATTGCGTCGCGCAGCGGGTAGAGCACATCGAGCATGGTTTTCTGCCCGGCATGGGATTTGCCGCGCGCCGCCACCGCATCGACCGCCTTGCCGAAAGCATCGACAAAGCCGGCACGGTCGAAATCCTCGGGAAGTTCCTTGCCCAGCGTCATGAAGAAGGTCCCGAACAGCGGGCCGGACGCCCCGCCGACCGTCATCACCAGCTTCATGCCGGCAGCCTTGAGCGCGTCGGGAACAGGCTTGTCGGCAAGCTGCTCGAGTTCGCCCTCGACCGCCTCGAAGCCGCGCTTCATGTTGGCGCCGTGATCGCCGTCGCCGATCGCGCTGTCGAGCGCGGTCAGCTGCTCGGAATTGGCCGCAATCGCGCCCGACATGGCCACGACAAGATCCCGAAACTCGGTGGACGACAAACCGGTCATCGCCGCATCTCCGGTTCATGCTCAGACATCGGCGATCCTCCTGTGGTCGGCGCCAAAGAAAAGTGGCTGCTTCAGCGAAACCGAAACCGGGTCGCCTGCCTTGAAACCGGAATAGGGGTCGGCAAGCAAAGTTATTTTTTGACCGTCCACCACAATATGCAGATGGTTCTGGTCACCCAGATGCTCGATCCAGTCCACCCGCGCATTGCCCTTGTCAGCCGAGGCGGCGGTTTCGACCACAATATGTTCCGTTCTGGCGCCGATGGTCCTGGCGCCATCGGGAACCGACTGGCAGGGCAACAGCCCGGGCTTGATCAGGTTGATGTGCGGATGGCCGAGACGGGCGGCGACATGCAGATTGGCGGGCCTTGTATAGATTTCACGCGGGCTGCCGATCTGGGTCAGCCGCCCTTCCGCCAGAATGCCGATCCTGTCAGCCATCGTCATCGCCTCGATCTGGTCGTGGGTGACATAAAGCAGCGTTGCTCCGATCTCACTCTGGATCCGCTTCAGCTCAAGCCTCAAATCGGCCCTGAGCTTGGCGTCCAGCGAGGACAGCGGTTCATCCATCAGGAAAATCGAGGGATCGCGCACCAGCGCCCGGCCAATCGCCACCCGTTGCATTTCGCCGCCCGACAGATTGGTCGACTTGCTGTCGAGCTTGTGATTGATCCGCACCATCTTGGCAATCGCCCGCACCCGTGCATCGATGTCGCTGCCGGACATCCGCCGGGCCGGCGATTTCAGCGGAAATGCAAGATTGTCGAAAACGCTCAGATGCGGATAGAGCGAATATTGCTGGAACACGAAAGCCACGTCGCGCTCGGCCGGCGACAAGGCGGTGACATCCTCCTCGCCGATCCGCACCGAGCCGGAATCCGGCCGCTCGAGCCCGGCTATCAGCCGCAACGTCGTTGTCTTGCCGGCGCCGGTCGGGCCCAAGAGCACCACGAACTCGCCATCGGCAATCGCCAGGTCCATGTCGGCAACGGCCTGGTTTTCGCCAAAGGACTTGTTCAGACCGGTCAATCGCACCTCAGCCATGAGCCATCTCCTCGGAGCGTGTCGTCCGGATCGCCTTGCCGGTATCCTTGCGGAACAGTGACAGGCGGCTTGCGTCGAGATCGAGCCCGACGGTTTCGCCGATCCGGAACCTCTGGTCTGCCGCCACCCGCGCCTTGCAAAATCCGTCCGCTGTCTCGACCACCACGATTTGAGTGGTGCCGAGGTATTCGGTGCCGTAGACCGCGCCCCTGAGCGCGGCGGTATCCGAAAACCTGATGTGCTCGGGGCGCACGCCAACCGCCATCTCGCCGGGAGCAACATCTTCGAGGGCCTCGGGCACGCTGATCGCAGCCTCGCCGATCCGCACCGAACGCGCGCCCCTGGCGATACCGCCCCGGAAGCCGACGAAATTCATCGGCGGCGATCCGATGAAATCCGCCACATACATCGACGCCGGGTGATCATAGATCTGCTGCGGCGAGCCGAACTGCTCGATGACGCCATGGTTCATCACCGCGATCTTGTCGGCCATCGCCATCGCCTCGAGCTGGTCGTGGGTGACATAGATCGTCGTCGCCTTGATCCGGTTGTGCAGCTCGCGCAGCTCATGCACCATGACATTGCGGAATTCGGCGTCGAGCGTGCCGAGCGGCTCGTCCATCAGGAAGCATTTCGGCCGCCGCACGATGGCCCGGCCGAGCGCCACCCGCTGCCGGTCGCCGCCCGCCAGCCCCGACACCGGCTTGTCGAGAATATGATCGATCTGAAGAAGCCGCGCCGTCTCCTCGACGCGGCTGCGGATCTCCGATTTGGCAACGCCCTGCGCCAGCAACGGGAAGCCGATGTTCTTGCGCACGTTCATGTGCGGATAGAGCGCGAATAGCTGGAACACGAAGGCAATGTCGCGGTCGCGCGCCCGGTTGAAGGTCACGTCTTCCTGGTCGAGCAGAATCCGCCCGCTGGACGGCAGTTCAAGACCGGCGATCATCCGGAGCGTCGTCGTTTTGCCGCAGCCCGAAGGCCCAAGCAGCGCCAGGAATTCGCCATCCTCGATGGTGAAGCTCGACTCCTGAACGGCGACAAAGCTGCCGAAGGTCTTGCGCAGGTTTTCGATACGGATCTCGGCCACGCTGCTACTCCGGAAATTTCGAGACGACGATGAACATCACGGTGCCCGCCAGCAGGGTGACGAACGACCAGGTGTAGAGCGCCAGCACGAAGGGCTGGAACATCATCAGGAACCCCAGGCCGATGATCGCTGTCGCGAGATTTTCCATCGGCCCGCGGCGCAGGAACACCGGACGCTTGCGCGGAGGCTCGAGGGCTTGTGTCTGGTCGTTGCTCATTTGCGCACCGCTCCGAAGGTAATCCCGCGCAACAGGTGTTTGCGCAACAGGATGGTGAACACCAGGATCGGCACCAGGAAGATGGTGGTGCCGGCGCCAACGGCCGGCCAGTCCATGCCGCCCTCGCCAATGATCGTCGGGATGAAGGGCGGCGCCGTCTGCGCCGTGCCGGAGGTTAAAAGCACGGCAAAGGCATACTCGTTCCAGGCGAAGATCAGGCAGAAGATCGCCGTCGCGGCGATGCCGGTCGTTGCCTGCGGCAACACCACCTTGAAGAACGCCTGAAGCCGCGTGTAGCCGTCGATCAGCGCCGCCTCTTCATATTCACGCGGGATCTCATCGATGAAGCCCTTGAGCAGCCACACCGCCAGCGAGACATTGACCGCGGTGTAAAGCAGGATCATGCCGAGCTCCGTGTCCGACAGCCCGAGCTCGCGGTACATCAGGTAGATCGGGATCGCCACCGCGATCGGCGGCATCATCCGGGTCGACAGGATGAAGAACAGCAGATCGTCGGCGAGCGGCACCTTAAACCGCGAAAACCCGTAGGCCGCCAGCGTACCCAGAAACACCGCAAGGAACGTCGAGCCGAAGGCGATCACCAGCGAATTGACAAATCGCGGCCAGTACTTCGACGGCCCGACAACAACCATCGAGCGGTCGCGGGCGATCTCGTCGCAGACATTGTCCGGCGCGCCGAGGCTTTCGATATACTCCTGGGTCTGACGCGACCTTGTGGTGAACAGGTTGCAATACCCCTCCACCGTCGGCGTGAAGACTATCTTGGGAGGATAGGAGATCGAATCCGGTGGCGACTTCAGCGACGTGGTGAAAATCCAGATCAACGGGATCATGGTGATCAGCGCGTAGACGACGACAAGGGTTCCGGCGATCCGCTTCGACCAGATCCCCGGCTCGACGACCGAATGGGCTGTGTTGAGACCGCTCATCGCTGTTTCACCCTGTTCAGTGCCTTGACGTAGATATTGGCGAGGCCGAACACCGCCACGAACAGGATGATCGCGAAAGCCGACGAGGGACCGGTCCGCCACGCCTCGAACGCCTGCCGTTTGAGCGTGATCGAGGCCACTTCGGTGATCGACCCGGGCCCGCCGCCGGTCAGCAAATTGACCATGTCGAACATCTTGAAGTTCTCAATGCCGCGGAACAGCACAGCCAGCATGATGAACGGCAGCGCCATCGGCACAGTGATCGACCAGAATTGCCGCCACGGGCTGGCCCGGTCCACTTCCGCCGCTTCATAGATGTAATCCGGGATCGACCTCAGCCCCGCCAGACAGATCAGCATGACGTAGGGCGTCCACATCCAGGTATCGACAATGACGATCGACCACGGCGCCAGATTGACCGAACCGAGCATCTCGAACGAGTTCGGCTCGACACCTGTGAAGAAGGACACGATGTAATTGAACAGCCCGATTTGCGGCTGGTAGAGGAACCGCCAGAAATTGCCGACCACGGCCGGCGACAGCATCATCGGAATGAGAATGACCGTGGTCCAGAATGCATGACCACGGAACTTGCGGTCGATCAGATAGGCCAACGCAAAACCGATGACGGTCTGCAGCAGGATCGACCAGAACACGAACGATGCGGTTGCCTGCATGGCGAGCCAGACATCGGTGTCGGTCAGAAGCCGTTCGTAATTGCGCAGGCCAACGCCGACCACTTCGGCATTGGGACGGTTGGCGCGGTAATTGGTGAACGACAGCTGGATGGTCCAGATCAGCGGAAAGATGTTGATCGCCAGGAGCAGCACGATCGTCGGCGATATGAACAGCCAGGCGATTGCCCGGTCCGAAAGCCCGCGCACGCGCCGGGATATGACGTTTGGCGTGGCCCTTGCCGCCGCCTCTGCGGCGCGTTCGGCCATTCCGGGTGTGGTGGTGCTCACGGGGATCCGGTTCCGTTTCAGATGACTGGTCGGGTGTCAGTGAAGGCCGCCGCGCGCCAGAACGGGCGCGGCGGCCAGCGATTGGAGCCTAGAGCTTGCCTTCGTCTTCGAAGATTTCCGTCCAGTCCACGATCAGCTTGTCCATCGCTTCCTGGGCCGTGCCCTGATCGGCGACGACATAGTCATGCAGACGCTTCTGCATCGACTGCAGCAGCTGCGCGTAGGCCGGCTCCTGCCAGAAATCCTGCACGCCGCCCATGGCTTCCAGGAACTGCGCGGCAAATGGCTGCGAGTCCTTGAAGCCCGGATCGTTGAGGACCGCATTGTGGCAGGCATAGCCGCCGAGCGACCACCACTTCTTCTGCACGTCGGGCTGCGCGAACCATTTGATGTAGTTGAGCGCGCCTTCCATGTTGTCAGTGTTGGCGACAACCGAAATGCCCTGTCCGCCCAGCGTCGATGCGGCCACCTTCTGACCCGGATTGACGAAGAAGCCGGTCACCGGCCCGACCTTCTCATCCTTGGCCATGCCCGGCATGAAGGCGAACCAGTTCATCATCATCGCCACCTGGCCGGATTTGAATGCATCGAGCCCCTCGCCCATGTAGCTGTCGGTGTAACCGGGCGGTGTGCAGCAATTGTAGATCGCCTTGTACATCTCCAGACCGGCAACGGAATCGGCGGAGTTGACCGCACCTTCCATGTCGTACTTGCCCGGCGTGTTCTCGTACTTGAAGCCATAGGGATACATCGCCGAAGTGGCCCCCATGGTGATGCCTTCAGAGGCGCGTTCGGTGAAGATCGCGGCGCCATAGACCGTCTGGCCGTTGACTTCACGGCCCTGGAAGAACTCGGCGATCTGCTTGAGCTCATCCCAGGTCTTCGGCGGCGCCAGGTCCGCCCCGGTCTTGGTCTTGTAGTCCGCCATGATGGCCGGATCCTCGAACCAGTCCTTGCGGTAGAACCAGCCATTGGCATCGCCCATCGCCGGCAGCGCCCAGTAGTTTTCGGTGCCCTTCGGCCAGGTCGAATAGGCATAGACCGTCGCCGGGGCGAAATCGTTCATGCTGATGCCTTCCTTGTCGAAGAAGTCGTTCAGCTTGACGTAGTAGCCGTTCTCGGCCGAACCGCCGATCCACTGGGAATCGCCGATCAGCAGATCGCAGAGCTTGCCCCCCGAATTGAGCTCATTGAGCATCCGGTCGGCGAAATTCGGCCACGGCACGAATTCGAAATTCATCTTGGTGCCCGACTGCGCCTCGAAGTCCTTCGACAATTCGACAAGCGCGTTGGCCGGATCCCAGGCCGCCCAGCAAAGTGTGAGTTCATCAGCTTTCGCGCCGCTCATGGACGCTGCCGACACCAACGCGGCGGCACTGACCCCGAGCGCAATTTTGTTCAAACGCTGCATGCTTTCCTCCCAAAAAACAGGCCGGCCCCTTGCCGGACCTTTTGCAGTAACTCCTCAATCCTGCGCGACCAAACCGAGCGGTACCGTGACCGCAATTGTTAAGTCATTTGTTTAGTGAACCAGTTTTTACTAAACATTGCAATCCTGCATCGCCAACAGAAAAACCATGCATAAAACGCTATTAATGCACCGCAAAAGCTGTCTTTTTACAGAGTATTTTCAAAGCGTAGCTCAATGCAGCTTCGAGTTCTCTCGTTCCCAAGTGCTGCAATGCAAAAATTTACTAAACAAAAAGCGCGCCGGAAATCTGTCTTCGGCAGCCGGGGATCAGCTTCCGTATTGCCTTGTGCCTTGCGCGCCCGGATGCACGGTCACGCCCGATGACCAGCTTCTTTTTCCAGGCCGGATCATGCCAATTGCACGCCGTCCACCAGACCAGCAGCCGATTGGGGTTGCACATGGCGCGCAATCCGGCACAACGGATCATGGACCACCGCCGACGACAGAGCCGGGAAGGACACGACCAAGATGAGCACGATTGCCCACGACAGCCTGCTGGCCCTCAATTGCGGCTCGTCCTCGATCAAGTTCGCACTGTTCACGGCTAAGTTCGAACGGGCCTTTTCCGGACTGATCGAAGCGATCGGACACGGCCAGACGCCCAGGCTGAAAGCGTCTGACGGAACCGCCCAACAATTCGGCGAGCCCGACCAGGTCCATGAGGATCTGCTGCCGAAACTGATCACCGAGATCATCCTGCCGCGAGCCGCGCGAATTTCCGGTGTCGGCCATCGCGTCGTGCATGGCGGCAACGCGTTTGACGCGCCGGTGAAGGTCGATGCGACTGTCCGCTCCGGCATTGCCGAGCTGACACCGCTGGCTCCCGGCCACCAGCCACACAATCTGGCGGGCATCGATGCCGCCACAGCCGCACTCCCGGGCGTCATCCAGGTCGCCTGTTTCGACACCGCCTTCCACACCAATGTCCCTGAAGTCCGGCGCGAGATGGCCCTGCCCCGCGCCTATGCCAGAGATGGCCTGATCCGCTACGGTTTTCACGGCCTGTCCTACGAGCATGTCTCGTCCACCCTGCCGCGCCTCGGCGTGCCGGCAGGCCGGGTCATTGCCTGCCATCTCGGCAATGGCTGCTCGATCAGCGCCATGATCGATGGTGTGAGCCGCTGGACATCGATGGGCTTCACCCCGCTCGACGGGCTGATGATGGGGCAACGTCCGGGCCGGCTCGATCCCGGTGCGGTTCTCTGGCTGCTCGAGCAGCACGGCGGCGATACGGCGGCGGTGAGCAAATTGCTCTACCACCAAAGCGGACTGTCGGGCGTCTCAGGTCTTTCCGGCGACATGCGCACGCTGCTGGCCAGCGACGAGCCGGATGCGGCCTTTGCCATCGAGATGTATGTCGACAGGCTTGTCGAGGAAATCGGCGCTGCCGCCGCCAGCATCGGCGGTATCGACGCGCTGGTGTTCTCGGGCGGTATCGGAGAGAATTCTGCCCCGATCCGCGCCAGGGCGCTGCAAAGACTTGAATGGTTTGGCTTTGCACTCGATCCCGCCGCCAACGACGCCGGAGCCGAGCGGCTGACAACGGCCGGCAGTCAGCGGCAGGCTTACATCGTCAAGGCGGACGAGGAATTCATCATCGCCCAGGCAGTTGCCCGCCTTCTCGACTGATACCCCTTATTGCCAGTTGCCGGCGAGCGCCTTGAGCAGGTCGGACCGGCTGATCTGCCCGACAAGCCGGCCTTCCGACATCACCGGGAAGCGCCGGAAGGAACTGGCCAGAAAGGCCTCCGCCGCCTCGACCAGGTCCAGCTCCGCATCAAGCGTCTGGGCATGATTGGACATGTAGTCGGCAACCGTATCGCCCCACTCGCGGTAATAGCTCGCATGCAGCGCCGCCTTGAGGCAGTCTTTCTGCGACAGCATGCCGACCAGGTTGCCGGTGGCATCGAGCACCGGTGCGCCGGAAATTCTGTTGTCGATGAGCAGGTGCATTGCCCGGTTGATTTCCATGTCGGGCGTCAGCGTCACCAGCTCGCGGCTCATATAGGCCTTGATCCGGGGGCGGCCGCTCATGACCCCGTTCCCTTGCGGCAGCCACTGCACGACAGCCCCGTGGCGCAGGCCAGTCCGCCGCAGGATCCCTTCAGCGGCGAGCGTCCGAAAATCACGCCCAGCGCCAATCCGAGCACCGAAAGCAGAACCAGTCCAAATGCGAGCAGAAATGTCTCCATTGTCCGTTCCTCCTATGCGACCATATATTTTTCAAATCCGCCGGTCATGACGTCATGGCTGCCGCCATTGTCACGCATGGCGAACAAGGCGGGAATGGCGTGGTCTTCCGCAAACGCCGCGCCCCGCTCCATCCCCATCACCATCAGCGCGGTTGCCAGGCCGTCGGCCCGCATCGCGGTGTCGGCCAGAACAGACACCGAAGCCTGCATCGCACCCACCGGCCTGCCGCTGCGCGGTTCGATGAGATGGCTGATGCCGCCCTGCCCCAATGCGGCGCTCTGCCTGCCGGTTCCAGATGTCGCCAGCGCCAGCGCGCCTGGCGCAACGATGTGCTCGATCACGCCCTGTTCGGCATCCGGCCGTTCGATGCCCACATGCCACGCCCTGCCATCCGGATGGCGACCAAGCGTACGAACTTCGCCGCCAAGTTCGAACAACGCCGATGTGACCCCGGCCAAGGACAATCCGTCGACAATCCGGTCAAGCGCATAGCCCTTGGCGATCCCGCACAGATCGAGCGTCAGCCCCGGCGTCGCCTTGCGCAGTCCCTTGGTGGAAACCGAAAGATCTTCCGGACACGCCGGCTCTCCGTGAATGGGGCCAAACCCGAACCGATTGACCAGCGGGCCGACGGTAGGGTCAAACGCACCTTCGGTGAACCGGGACATTTCAAGCGCCTGGTCAGCCACCAGCGCAAGAGGCACCGAACAGGCCTGCCAATCGGCCGAGTGGCTGCGGTTGAACACCGACACTTCCGACTGCGCCATGTAGGGCGACATCGCCTGATTGATCTCGGCAACGACCGAAGCCACCAGCCTGCGCACCGCATCGGATTTCGTCCCGTCCGGCAAGGCCGCTCGCCAGCTGCTGCCAAATGCCGGTCCGCCGATGCCAATCGTCCCGGCCAGCGCCGGACGCATCGAAACCGCCATTGCACCGGCGGTCGAAACGAGGAAACTGCGTCGCGTCATCTTCATGGCTCAGACTCCGAAATCATCTGTGAAGATATGGGATTTGTCGACGCCGGCATCATCGAGCATTGCCAGCACCGCGCGGACCATCATCGGCGGGCCGCACAAATAATATTCGCACGCTTCCGGCGCCGGGTGATCGCGCAGATAGTTCTGCCAGGCCACCATGTGCACAAAGCCGGTGCTCCCCTGCCAGTCATCCTCGGGCCGCGGATCGGACAATGCCACCGTCCAGCCGAAATTCGGGTGCTTGTCAGCCAGCGCATCGAACTCGTCCTGGTAGGGAAGATCGGCCTTGTTGCGGGCGCCGTACCAGTAGCTGATGCGACGCTTCGAGCCGACCCGTTCCAGCTGGTCGAAGATGATCGCCCGCAACGGCGCCATACCGACACCGCCGCCGATGAAAATCATCTCGGCCTCGCCGGCTTGCGCCCGGAAGCTGCCGAACGGTCCGGATGTCGCAACCGGATCGCCGGGCTTGAGTGAAAACAGCCAGGACGAAACCACGCCGGGCATCGCGTCGGGAACCGACGGCGGCGGCAGCGCCAGCCGGATGTTGAGCACGATCAGGCCCGCCTCGGTGTCCTCGGGCCGGTTCGAGACAGAATAGGCACGGGTCACCGGCTCGGAACTCGTCACCTTCAACCGGCGCAGAGCCTGCCAGACGCCGGTATGATCGCCCGGCACATCTATATCGGCATAATCGCAACTGATCGGCGGCGCGCTGACCTGCACGAAGGATCCCGCGGTGATATCGGCGCGCATGCCGTCGGGCTGGCGCAGCACGATCTCCCGGATCAGCGGTGTCAGTGCCGTCACGCTCTCGACCGTGCAGGTGAAGTTTTCCGCCGACATCAGGTCATTGTCGACCTCGACCTCCATATCGCCGCGCATCACCACCTGGCAGGAAAGGTGAACCTGGTCCCTAAGGTCGGCCTTGGTCAGCCGCGCCGCCTCGGTCGGCAGCGGCGCCGATCCGCCCTTGAGGATCTTGACCCGGCACAACCCGCAAGTGCCGGCACCGGCGCAGGCGGAGGGCACGAGGATGCCGTTGTCATTGAGCGCGCTGAGCAGCTTGATCCCGGTCCGCGTGTTGATCGTGGTCGCCCCGTTGACGGTCAGCACCGCCGGGCGCGACGGCGACAGGATCGAGCGCGCCACCATCACCGTGACCGCCAGCGCCAGCACGATCGCGGTCAGAAGCACGATGCCGAGAACGATCTCCGTCATGGCGTCACCAGCGAGAAGGCCGAAAAGCCAAGCGACATCAGCCCGGTGACGATGAAGGCGCTGGCAAGACCCTCAACACCCTTCGGCATGTCGCTGTATTTGAGCCGTTCCCGAATGGCAGCAAACGTGACGATGGCCAACGCCCAGCCGACGCCACTGCCGATGCCGTAGGTTACCGATTGCCCGAAATCGTAATGCCGCTCCACCATGAACAGGCTGCCGCCGAGAATGGCGCAGTTGACGGTAATCAGCGGCAGAAAGATACCAAGTGCCCGGTAAAGCCGCGGCACAAACCGCTCCAGAACCATCTCCAGGATCTGCACCATGGCGGCAATCACGCCGATGAAGCTGACCAGCTTGAGAAAGGTCAGATCGACATCCGGCAACCCGGCCCAGGCCCAGGCGCCTTCCAGCAGCAGCAGGTTGAAAATCAGGTAGTTGACCGGAACCGTGATCGCCTGAACCACGATCACCGCCAGTCCCAGCCCGACCGCCGTGTCGACCCGCTTGGATACGGCCAGGAAGGTGCACATGCCGAGAAAGAACGACAGCGCCAGGTTTTCCTGGAAAACCGATTTGACCAGCAACTCGATCATGGCCGCCCGTCCTCCGATGCCTCAAGCCGGAACTCCGGCCGCTCCACCTGCTCGGGACGCAGCACCCGCACCAGCCAGACCAGAAGCCCGAGGATGAAGAACGCGCTGGGAGCCAGCTGCATCAGGCCGAGCGGCTGAAACCAGCCGCCATCGGCCACGGTGGTGAGCAGCGGAACCCCCATCAGCGCGCCGGTTCCCAGGACCTCGCGCAGCGCCCCGACAATCAACAGGATCAGGCTGTAGCCGAGACCGTTGCCGAGACCGTCGACCACGCTCGGCAGCACCGGGTTGCGCATGGCGAAGGCCTCCGCCCGGCCCAGTACCAGGCAGTTGGTGACGATCAAGCCGACGAAGATCGACAGCTTCTTGCTCATCTCGAACATGAAGGCCTGCATGAACTGGTCGATCACGATGACGATCGAGGCGACGATGGTGATCTGGATGATCAGCCGGATGGAGGGCGGAATATGATGCCGCATCAGGCTGATCACGCCTCCCGACAGGCACAGCACCACGGTCAACGCCACCGACATGGTCACCGCCGTCGCCAGCGTGGTGGTCACCGCCAGTGCCGAGCAGATCCCCAGGATCTGCAGCGTCACAGGATTGTTGCCGATCAGCGGGGCGGTGAGATGATGTGTAAGCGCCATCCTAGAGCGTCTCATGGCTAGAGCCCTTCCTGCTTCAATCTGGTCAGGAACGGGCCGAAGCCCTTGTCTCCCAGCCAGAAGCGCAAAACGTTGGTGAACCCTGTGCTTGTCCGCGTGGCGCCGGAAACGCCGTCGACCTCGTAGGGTGTGGTTGCCTGCCCGCGCACCAGCTCGATGCGGATACTGCCGGTTTCATCGGCGATTTTCTTGCCCGGCCACAGCGCCAGCCATTCCGGCTCCTCGATCCGCGCACCAAAGCCCGGCGTATCGCCCTGCTCGACGATCGCCAGCCCGGCAACGGTGACGAGATCCGCCTCGATTGCCAAAACAGCACGAATAGTCGACTGGTAGCCGGCTCCGTAGACCGGCAGCACGATCAGCTTCAGATCCCCGTCCTGTTGCAGCAGGTGGACCGGCGACTGGTTGGCCCGACGCTTGATGCCGGCGACATCTGCGGCCGCTTCAAGCGCAATGCTTGCCTCCGGATCCTGAAGCGCCGCCTGAAGGTCAAAAGCGGCCGGGTCGGAACCGGCGGCAAAGCTGCCGTCATCGAGATTGACCAGCCGGGTTTCCAGAACAAGAGCCCGTGCGCCCATCATATCCTGGCCCATCATTCCGGAGCCCATCATCAGGTCGCGCATGCCCGGCAAGGATTCCATCATCTTGTCCATGCGAGCCTGTTGTTCCGCTGCCCGGTTGGCCTCCTGGTAGGGCCTGAGCATCACCGCGGTTACCGAGACGGCAGCCGACGAGACCAGCGCCACCAGCATCGCCATGCCGACGATCTTGACCAGATCGTCATTCGACCGCGCGAAGAAATTGCGGATGGGATTGAAACGTTCAGCCATGCCGCGCCCTCCGCCGCCGGACCATCAGCGCGACCGCCATGTGATCGATCAACGGTGCAAAGATGCTGGCAAGCAGCGAGGCAAACACGATTGCGGCAGGTGCAACGGCAGCACCGGCAACCGTGTCGAACAGCATGATCAGTACTCCCGCCAGTACCCCGAACACCCAGCGGCCGGGATTGGTCGAAGCCGCAGCAACCGGATCGCCGATCAGGAACACAAGGCTAAAAATCGAAGCGATGGCAACGGGCAGCAAGCCGCCAGCACCATCCTGCAGCACAGCGATGCCGCCCAGCACGACAGCGACTGAAACCAGAACCCGCCAGGAAATCAGACCTGCCACTAGCAACAGAACGGCACCGGGGAGCGCAGCCAGCGCCATCGCCTGGCTGCTCATCGAAAGCCCGGTTCCGCTGAAGGAAAAGACAAGAAACCCGGCACCGGCAGCAGCAGCCGACACGATGCCGTAGCCGCGGCCGCCAAACACCAGCTCGCCGAACACCAGGCCAAAGCTCAGGGCCATCGCCACCTGCCAGAGTGGAACCGATGCAGGAACCAGCACCGCGAAGATCAGTGCGGCACTGGCCGCATGCCAGCTCAAGGCCCGTCCACGGATCAGATTGAAGGCGAGTTCCCAGATCAGGCCCGCAATCAGAACCGTGGCCAGCACGGCTATCTGCGGGGCGCCGCGCTCAGCCACGCTCACCGCGACCGGTGCCGCCAGCGCGATGAGTTGAGCAAGCGTCACCCGCGCCGGAGTCCATCCGGTACGCAGCGATATTCGGTAAGGATCAAGCAGCCAGCCGGTCATGAATCCTCCGCAAGTTCATCGAGGATGTGGCGCAGCATCCGGCCGTAATCGGCGCCGCTGGTGCAGGCCATGGAGACCGCCGCCACATCTTCCTCCACCATTTCAAGACACCCCAGGCGGCCCGCCGTCTCCGCGTCGCCAACGCTCAGGGCTCGCAGGAACGGCACCAGCGGGACATCGAATCCAAGTGCCTGTTCGAGCGCAGCGGTCGGGATAAGCGGACCGGGCCGCGATGACGCAAGCCGCAAATGCGCCATCAGGCCGCGCTCCGGCAGCTTGCGGCGCGGGGCCGCATTATCGAGCAAGGTGATCTGATGATGATAGCGCCCGAGCCAGGAGGCTGGCCGGCCGGACAGCGCCGAACCCGACAGAACCTGCAGCCTCTCGCCGTCCTGCCGCGGCACGGCCTCATCCTTGATCAGATCCTGAAGGCTGGCCCCGGCCACTGTCCTGATCAGCCTCGGCCGTTTCGCCCGCGGGCCGGCGAGCGCCACGACGCGGCCGAAATCATGCACACCGGTCTCGATCAGTCTGCCGATGGCAGCAACGTCCTGGTACCCGATGCTCCAGACCGTGCGGTTGCCATCGACCGGGTGCAAACGGTGGATATGAGTGCCGGTCAGACCGGATGAGTGGCCTGCCGGGAAGAATGCCGCCCTGATACGGTCGCCAAGCCCTGCGGCCAGATCGGTTCCGGGTGTCTGGCAGACATGGACCAGACCAGCGGTCAGGAGCGTCAACGCTTTCAAGCCCGCCTGAAACACGCCCCCCTGCTCCTTGAGCACCACCCTCGGGTCAGCGGCATGCGGATTGTCTGGCGTCACGGTGACGAAGATCGCGTCCGCAACTGCATCCGCAGCGGGGATGCGTCCGAATGGGCGGGTCAGGAAGGCAGGCCAGAAGCCCTTGGCGAGAAGCGCGGCACGCAGCTCATCTGATGTCGACGTGGCCATGACAACCGGATCTGGCTCGTGCTGGCCGATTTCCGACCGGATGACCAGTGACGACAGGCTGCGCCGCGGACCCAGCGTGATCGACTCGACAATCCCGGAGACCGGCGAAACAAAGGCAACCTCGGGATGGGCCCGGTCATGGAAGACCGCCTGGCCACGCTTGACCCGGTCTCCCTGATCACACAACAATTTCGGTCGCAGCCCGGGCAGATCCGCACCCAGCAATGCGATCCGCTCGACCGGCGCCCCGTCATCGATCAACTGTTCGGGCAACCTTGAGTGGTCAATCCTGATCCCGGGCAACACTATCGACACCACCTTGTCTTCTCAAAAGCGACTATCAGATCATTCAACAAATCAACTAAAGCTCCGGGGAGCAATATGCACGAACTCTAGCGCAAAGAACCGTCTCCGCCTTGAGCAAGATCAATGCGGAGCTTCAATCGGACGTCATAATCGGCGTAGAATACTGCATCCAGAATTGCCGGATACATTCAATCTGACTGAACCCCTGGAGGTCCGCCGTGTCTTATGTCCGCATCACATTTGCCGCCATCTCATTGATATTATTAGCCATACCAACAGCCTTCGCGCAGGAAACTTCGCCGGTCACCTCGATTGTCGAAAGCTGGATCGCCTCGCCGCACGGCGACAGGAAATCCGAGGCCTTTGTCCACTGGAACGAAGATGGCGCCGTGCCCGAAGATTGCGCCACATGCCATTCCGGACCCGGATTGATGGATTTTCTCGGTGCTGACGGAACGCTTGCGGGAAAGATCGACGGGCCTGCACCGATCGGCTCGCCCATTGATTGCGTCGCCTGCCACAACCAGGCAGCGTCCGATCTCGAACAGATCACCTTCCCGTCAGGCGAGATCATGACCGAGGCAAGCGCTTCGGCGGTCTGCATGGTCTGCCACCAGGGCCGGCAGTCGAGCGACAATGTCAACGCGGCGATCGCCGGTGGCGAGGACGACACCGTCAATGCCGATCTCGGTTTCCTCAACGTGCATTACCGCGCCGCAGCAGCTACCCTGTTTGGCAACCAGGTTCGCGGCGGTTACCAGTATGAGGGCAAGACCTACGCCGACCGGTTCGCACATGTGCCTGAGTTCAACACCTGCACAACGTGCCACGATCCGCACACCACCAAGGTCGTTGCCGTTGATCAATGCGTGGCCTGCCACAAGGGTGCTGAAACCGTTCGCGCCATCCGCATCACACCGGCCGACGTCGATGGCGACGGCGATGTCAGCGAAGGCATCAGCGCCGAGATCACCACGCTGCATGAAAAGCTTGGTGCAGCGATCCTGCTGTATGCTTCGGAAACCAATGCAGCACCGGTGGCCTATGATGCGCACGCCTATCCGTATTTCTTCAACGATCTGAACGGAAACGGCGCGGCAGACCCGGATGAGGCGAAGTTCCCGAACCGCTACCAGAAATGGACGCCGCGCCTGCTGCGTGCCGCCTACAACTACCAGTTCCTCGCCAAGGAGCCGGGCGCCTACGCGCACAATCCGCGCTATGCCATCCAGCTCGCCTATGACAGCCTCGAGGATTTGTCTTCCAAGACCACGGTTGACATGGCTGGCATGTCGCGCCCTTGAGGATGCTGATAGACTGACAATCAACGGCCCGGAAACCAGGATCGGTTTTCGGGCCGTATTTCTGAGTGACGATTTCAGAGACGGGCAATGAGCGGGGCGCTTGCTGATGGAAAATTCTGACGTTCTGATCGCGGTCGGCATTCTGTTCCTGGCCGGGCTTTTGCTCGACAAGATCGGCCGGATCGTCCATGTCCCGAGGGTCACCCTGCTGATCCTTCTGGGCGCCATCGTTGGCCCTCCGATCATGGATCTGTTGCCGCACACGTTCAACGATTCCAATGAATTCTACGCTCCGACGGCGCTGACAATGGTGGCCTTTCTGCTCGGCGGCAGCTTGAACCCGGAAACCCTGAAGGCCCATGGCCGCGAAATCATGATCATATCGCTGACGCTGGTTGCGGTCTCCGTTGTGGTGGTGGCGACGGGGCTCTGGCTGATCGGGCTGCCGGTCGCAATTGCCGTGCTTCTGGGCGGGCTGTCGGCCGCCACCGATCCCGCCGCCACCCATGATGTCATCACCCAGTCGCACGCCAAGGGCCGCTTTGCCACGAACCTGCTCGGTATCGTCGCCATCGACGATGCCTGGGGCCTGCTTGCCTTTTCCATGGCCCTGACGTTCGCCGGCATCATGGTCGATCAGGACGCCATCATGGCGATGGCGCATGGCGCACGCGAAGTTGGCGGCGCCCTGCTGCTCGGGCTTGCAATCGGCCTGCCGGCGGCTTTCCTGACAGGTCGGATCAAGCCCGGTGAACCGACGCTGATCGAGGCCATCGGCCTGGTGTTCCTGTGCTCCGGCCTGGCGCAGCATTTCGAGGTTTCCTTCCTGCTCACCGGCATGGTGTGCGGCACCACGATCGTCAATCTGGCCCGTCATCACGACCGGCCGTTCCATGAGATCGAGCGGATCGAATGGCCCTTCATGCTGCTGTTTTTCGTCATGGCCGGTGCGTCGTTGAAAACCGGCAATCTGGCCGAAATCGGGTATATCTGCGCCGCATATTTTGTTCTGCGCGCGCTCGCCCGTCTGCTCGGCGGCTGGCTCGGCGGTCGTCTGGCGGGCCTGCCACCGCACGAAAGCCGCATGACCGGGGTGGGCCTTATGCCGCAGGCAGGCGTTGCCATCGGTATGGCGCTGGTCGCCAGCGAGCGGTTCCCCGATATCGGAGAGGATCTGCTCGCCGTCGCCGTCGCAAGCACCATCGCCTTTGAGCTGGTTGGCCCCTTCCTCACCCAGATTGCCATTCGCCGCACCGGCGCCGATTGACGCCATATGAGTCTTTTGGCCAATGGCCTCCACGGGACCGTTTGCTAGAAAGTCCGAAGTTGACAGATGGTAAACACTTGTCTTCAAATCATTCAAATGACACTATGAATTCGCTGTCATATCGTTCCAGTTGAATACAAGCCGACTGGAACAACCGGAGGAACCAGAAGCGACAGCGTAAAAGACCATGATGCAATATATTTTTCCGTGGGAGGAAACATGTCCAAGATTCTTAATCGCAGAAACTTTCTGCGCGGTTCAGCTGTTGCTGGCGCCGCCACTCTTGCTGCTCCAGCCATTGCTCAGAACGCAACGACAACTCTGAAGATGCAGGCTGCATGGGGCGGCGGCATTTTCCTTGAAAACGCACAATCCTATGTCGACCGGGTTCACGCCATGGCCGGCAATGCGCTCAAGATTGACCTTCTCGCCGTCGATTCCGTGGTGAAGACCAGCCAGATGCAGGACGCGGTCCATCGCGGCGTGCTCGATGCGGCTCACTACGTGCCGGCTTACTGGTACTCCAAGTCCAAGTCCGCCTCGCTGTTCGGCACCGGCCCCTGCTTTGGCTGGTCGAGCCAGGAAGTGCTCGGCTGGGTCAACTATGGTGGCGGCCAGGAACTGTTTGACGAACTGATGGGATCGCTCGGTCTCAACATCGTCTCGTTCTTCAATTCGCCGATGCCGGCCCAGCCGCTCGGCTGGTTCAAGGAAGAAATCAAGGGCGTCGACCAGATGAAGGGCCTCAAGTACCGTACCGTCGGTCTTGCTGCCGACGTTCTTCTGGAAATGGGTATGTCCGTGGTTCAGCTTCCCGGTGGCGAAATCCAGCCGGCGATGAAATCCGGACTGATCGATGCGGCCGAATTCAACAACCCGACATCGGACCGCGACTTCGGCATGCAGGATGTGTCCAAGTTCTATCACCTGGCCTCGTTCCACCAGAGCCAGGAATTCTTCGAAGTCACATTCAACAAGAAGAAGTACGAGTCGCTGCCGGCGGAACTGCAGGCCATCCTGAAGTATGCTTCTGAGGCCGAGAACTCCAACTTCTACTGGAACAACACCAAGCGCTATGCCGACGATCTGACTACCTTGCGCGACGAGCAGGGCGTCAATGTCTTCCGCACTCCGGATGACGTGATGGCGGCTCAGCTCAATGCCTGGGATGTGGTCGTCGACCGGATCTCGGCAGAAGACCCGTTCTTCGCCAAGGTGATCGAGAGCCAGAAGGCCTATGCAAAGAACGTCATGGGCTATCTCAACCTGAACCAGCCTGACTACAAGCTGGCTTACAAGCACTACTTCGGTTGATTCCGGATTGATCTGAACATTCAGCTTGGCGGTTCCTTGCGGACCGCCAAGCCTACATATGTCTTGGGGAGCGCGCTCTGTGGTTAAATATGTTCATGCGATCGAAGGATTGAGCGTCTGGGTTGGCCGGGCTTTTGGCTGGTGTATCCTGATCCTCACCCTATCGGTGTCCTACGAAGTCTTTGTCCGCTATGTGCTGAATGCACCGACGGTCTGGGCCTTCGACATGATGGTCCAGATGTACGGGGCCCTGTTCCTGATGTGCGGCGCCTATGCGCTGGCCCAGGACAGCCATGTTCGGGCCGACGTGCTCTACCGGCTGTTTCCGGTGCGGCTTCAGGCTTCGCTGGATTTTGTGCTCTATTTCATCTTCTTCTTCCCCGGCATCCTGGCACTGTTCTGGTATGGCTGGGAGATTGCGGCCGACAGCTGGCGTTATCACGAAGTCAGCTGGAACAGCCCCGCCCGCATTCAGATCTATTTCTTCAAAACGCTGATTCCCGTCTCCGGCGGTCTGCTGCTGCTTCAGGGCAGCGCCGAAATCGTACGCTGTGTATTGGCAATCAAATCAGGACGCTGGCTCGACCGGCTTGATGACGTGCGCGAAACCGAGGACATGCTCATGCACATGTCCGAAGTCAAACGTCCGTGATCCGATCGAACATCTGGGAATAACCGAATGACAAACCCCGAAGTCGCACTGTTCATGCTGGGCCTGTTTATTGTCCTGGTCCTGTTAGGATTTCCGATCGCATTCACGCTGCTGGCGATGGGTGTGGGCTTCGGCTACTACGCCTATTATCAGGGCGGGATCGAAACCTTCTCCGACATATTCAGCAACAACATATTCTACCTGTTGAACCAGAACACCTACTCGGTGATGGAGAACGACACCCTTGTCGCCATCCCGCTGTTTTTGTTCATGGGGTATGTCGTCGAGCGCGCCAACATCGTCGACAAGCTGTTCTTCTCGCTCTACATGGCGGCGCGCAACCTGCCGGGATCGCTGGCGATTGCCGCGCTGTTGACCTGCGCGGTGTTCTCCACCGCCTCGGGTATCGTTGGCGCCGTGGTTACCCTGATGGGCCTGCTTGCCTTTCCCGCCATGGCCAACGCCAACTACAACAAGAGCTTTGCCTCGGGCGTGATCTGCGCGGGCGGAACGCTCGGCATCCTGATCCCCCCCTCGATCATGTTGATCGTCTATGCCGCGATCGCAGACCTTTCGCCGCTCCGGCTCTATGCCGCAGCCGTTTTCCCCGGCTTGCTGCTCGCTGGCCTCTATATCGTCTATGTGATCATCCGGGTCTGGTTCAATCCGAAGCTGGCGCCAAAGCCGAACCTGGATGACGTGCCGCCGCCGCGTGAGATCTACTGGAACCTGCTGGTTTCCTTCGTCCCGCTCACCGTTCTGATCATGCTGGTTCTGGGGTCGATCCTCGGTGGCCTGGCCACTCCGGCGGAAGCCGCGGCAATGGGTGCCCTTGGCGGCATCGTGCTTGCTGCTCTCTATCGGTCGCTGACCTGGCAGAAGGTCAAGGAAAGCGTGTTCCTGACCGCGAAATCAACGGCAATGGTGTGCTGGCTGTTCGTTGGCTCCTGGACATTTGCCTCGGTGTTTTCCTATCTCGGCGGACACGACCTGATCGCCGAATGGGTTGTCGGCATGGATCTCGCCCCATGGCAGTTCCTGATCATGGCCCAGCTGATCATCTTCCTGCTCGGCTGGCCGCTGGAATGGTCGGAAATCCTGATCATCTTTGTCCCGATCTTCCTGCCGATGCTCGATACCTTTGGCGTCAATCCGTACTTCTTCGCCATGCTGGTGGCGCTGAACCTGCAGACGTCGTTCCTCACCCCGCCGATGGCCATGTCGGCTTATTATCTCAAAGGGGTGCTGAAAAAGCAGATCGAGCTGATGGAAATTTTCAGGGGAATCATGCCCTATCTCGGCATCGTGATCCTGACCATGGTTCTCCTCTACCAGTTCCCTGGTATTGCGCTCTGGTTCCCTGACTATCTCTTCGGTGTCTACATCCCGTGACGATGGATCCTTCAACACTGACCGCAGCCCGGGCCGCTCAACAGGTCCGGGACGGTTCCCTGAGTTCGGTTGATCTGGTCAAGGCCTGCCTTGCCCGGATCGAGCAGACCGATCCGTCAATCCATGCCTGGGCCCACCTTGCTGCGGACCAGGCACTGGATCGCGCCGCCGAGATGGACCAGATCAGGCGGTCCGGCCTTGCCGTCGGGCCCTTGCACGGTGTGCCGGTCGGGCTCAAGGACATCATCGACACGTCCGACATGCCAACCGAACGCGGCACCCCGATCTTTTCGGGCCGGCGGCCGGATGCCGATGCGGCTCTTGTCGACCGGTTGCTCGATGCCGGCGCGGTGATCATGGGCAAGACCGTGACCACCGAACTGGCCTTTCTCAACCCGAGCCAGACCCGCAACCCGCATGACTTATCGAGAACGCCCGGAGGTTCCTCCAGCGGCTCGGCGGCCGCCGTTGCCGCAGGTCATGTGCCTCTAGCGATTGGCACCCAGACCAACGGATCGGTCATCCGCCCGGCATCTTTTTGCGGCGTCTATGGCTTCAAGCCGACCAGCGGCGTCATCTCAAGGCGCGGGCTGCTTCAGACATCCGTCTCGCTCGATCAGGTCGGCGTATTCTCCCGTTCGCTTGAGGACGCGGCGTTGCTGTCGGATGTCCTGGCGGGTTACGATTCCGCCGATCCGGCGAGCTTCGCACGGCCGCGGCCGGCGATGGTCAAAGGCGTTGAGCAAGAGGTTCCCGTCGAGCCGGATCTGGCCTTTTTCGAGATGCCGTTTCACGATCGCCTGTCCGCCGACGCCCGCGAGGGCATCGACCAGGTCATCGGGGCCTTGGGTGGGCGCGTTACCCGGCTGCGTCCTGCCGATACGATGACTGACCTCGTGGCTGTCCAGGCCACCATTCACGAGTACGAGATCTGCCAGCATCTGGCCGAAACGTTCACCAGCCACTGGGATCAGGTCAGCCCGTTGCTGCAGAGCATCGTCGAACGGGGGCGGAAGATCTCCCGCGCGCAATATGAAGATGCGCTGTCGGTCAAAGCATCGGCGGGGATCTTTTTCACGGACTTCTTCAGAGAGTTTGATGCTATCATCGCTCCCAGTGCGGCTGGAGAAGCGCCGTCATTTGACAGCGGCACCGGCGACCCGATCTTCTGCACCTTGTGGACACTCGCAGGATTGCCCTCGCTGTCATTGCCGTTGCTCGTCGGCGAGAACGGATTGCCAATCGGCGTCCAACTGATCGGGCCGGTGGAGAAAGACGACCGCTTGCTCAGAACGGCCAACTGGCTGCAGACAAAACTCGCGGCACAGGCCGCATAAAAATCGGAGACGATCATGTCTTATACTGTCAGATTGATTGCAGGGTTCATCGGAACCGGTTTGCTGGTGATCTTCGTACTTGGTCTTTCCCACAGCATTTCGACCGGTTTTGCCGGTTTCTGGGGCGGGTTTCCGTTCATGATCATCGCCTTCGCGGTGCTGTCGCTCGCCATTTACGATTTCTGGGATGAATGCGTGCGCAGGCGTGAGAAATGAGCGGCAAGCCCAGGATCTGGATATCTCGAAAACTGTCGGATGCGACACTGGAGCGGGCAACACGCGATTACGACACCATCATCAATTATGAAGATGGGTTGAGTTCCGCCGAAGACCTGGTCTCCATGAGCGCCCAGGTCGACGCCATCATTCCATGTCATTCCGAACGGTTCAGCGCAGAGGTCGCCCAAAGGCTTGATCCGCGGCTCAAGATCATCGCCAATCACTCGGTCGGCGTGGATCACTGCGATCTGCCTTCCCTGAAGTCCCGCGGCATCGTGGTGACCAACACGCCGGACGTGCTGTCGGATGCGACAGCGGAAATTGCCATGCTGCTTATGCTTGGCGCGGCGCGGCATGCGGTCAAGGGCGATCAGCTGGTCCGCTCCGGAAACTGGGATTTCTGGAGCCCGTCCTTCATGGTCGGCAAGCAGGTGACCGGCGCACGCCTGGGCATTATCGGCATGGGCCGCGTCGGCCAGGCCTTTGCCCGCAAGGCGCGCGGCTTCGACATGGAGATCCATTACTACAACCGCAGCCAGCTGACGCCTGAGCAGGAACAGGGAGCGGTCTATCACAGCTCGATCGAGAGCCTTCTCAAGGTCGCCGATTTCCTGTCCTTGCATTGTCCGGCAACGCCCGAGACAACCGGCCTGATGAATGCCGCCCGACTGGCGCAATTGCCGGCCGGTGCGGTCCTCGTCAACACCGCGCGCGGTGCGCTGGTTGACGAAAACGCCCTGCTTGAAGCGCTGGAAAGCGGCCACATCGCTGCCGCCGGTCTGGACTGCTTTGCCGTCGAGCCGGGCGGCAATCCCGCCTTTGCGCCACATCAGAACATCTTCATGCTGCCCCATATCGGCAGCGCGACAACGCGGACCCGCGATGCCATGGGCTTTCGAGCGCTCGACAATCTCGACGCCTTTTTCCGCGGCGACACACCCAAGGACATGCTCTGATCCCGGGCACCCCGGACAAGGCAAGCGCACCTCCCTTGAACTAAGCAGGCGTGTTTCAATCCCACCGGTCGGCCGGCCGAAAAATGCAGCATCCTAACGTCTTGCACCATTGCCCGTTTCAGGGTCAAATCTGCTCATGAGTTATCAGCAGCCCAGCTTTAGCCTCGGCGTCGAAGAGGAATATCTGCTTGTCGATCGCGACACGATGGACCTTGTCGCCGCGCCGGAATCCCTGATGAAGGAATGCACCGAGGAGCTGGAGGGTCAGTTCAGCCCGGAATTCCTGCAATGCCAGGTCGAGGTCGGCACAAGGGTATGCAAGACCGTGGCCGACGCCGGCGCCGAGCTGGCCCATCTTCGCTCCGTGATCGCCCGGGCCGCCGGCAGGCACGGATTGGCGCCGCTGGCGGTATCCTGTCATCCGTTCGCCGACTGGCACGAGCAGCATTTCACCGACAAGCCCCGCTACCGCGAACTCGAGCGCGATCTGGGCGGCGTCGTCCGGCGCGCCCTGATTTGCGGCATGCATGTGCACGTTGGCATCGACGATGACGAAACCCGCATCGATCTGATGGCCCAGTTTCCCTATTTCCTGCCGCATTTGCTGGCACTGTCGACCTCCTCGCCTTACTGGAAGGGCGATGACACCCAACTCAGCGCCTACCGGCCCACTGTTTTCGACAATCTTCCCAGGACCGGCCTGCCGCCGCGGTTTTCCTCCTGGTCCGAATACCAGCGCTCGGTTCAGATCATCATCGACAGTGGCCTGATCACCGATGCAACCAAGATCTGGTGGGATGTTCGCCCATCGGCCCGTTTCCCGACGCTGGAATCGCGGATCTGCGATGTCTCCCCGCGTCTTGATGACACGCTGGCCATCGTCGCGCTGACCCAATCGATCATGCACATGCTGTGGCGGCTGCGCATGAGCAATCAGCGCTGGCGGATCTATGACCGGTTTCTTGTCGGCGAAAACCGCTGGCGTGCCCAGCGCTATGGCGTATCCGAAGGACTGATCGATTTCGCCAAGGGAATGGTCGTGCCTTTTGCAGAACTGCTTGACGAGTTGATCGACCTGGTCCGTGAAGATGCACAGGCACTGGGGTGCTGGGCCGAAGTGCAGTCAGCCCGGCGGATAATCGAGCACGGCACCAGTGCCGATCGCCAGCGCTCGGTCCATGCGCGGGCAATTGCCGGCGGGGCCGGCAGCAAGGAAGCTCACAAGGAGATCGTCAGATCGCTGATCGGGGAATTCACCCACGGTCTGGAAAACCACCTCGGCACCAAGGTCTCCACCGGGCAACCCGCCTGACCGGCCGACGGCGACTCCCCTACCCGGCTTCAACCACGTCGATGGCTTCTTGATCCGGCTTGTCGCTTGAACTCTCTTCCCGCTTGACCCGGAAGACCGCCAGATAGAGTGCCGGTGCAAAGAACAGCGTGATCACCGTACCGGCGATAATTCCGCCCATCATCGCATAGGCCATTGGCCCCCAGAAGATCTGACGCGAGATCGGGATCAGCGCCAGGCTGGCCGCCGCCGCGGTCAGCAGGATCGGCCGCGAGCGGGCATCCGAGGCGTTGAACACCGCATCCCACGCCGATTGCCCCTTGGCGCGAAGCACCTCGATCTCGTCGATCAGAATGATCGAGTTGCGGATCAGAATGCCGATCAGCGCCAGAACCCCGAGGATCGCGACAAAGCCGAGCGGAGCGCCGGAAGGCACCAAAGCTGCCACCACACCGATAAGACCCAGTGGTGCCACACACAGCACAACAAAGGCCAGCCTGAAGCTCTGCACCTGGATCATGATCAGCGTCAGCATGATCAGGATCATCAACGGCACCACCGCGGCAATCGGCGCCTGGCTTTTCGCGCTCTCGGCCACGGATCCGCCAACCTCGACCTTGTATCCCGATGGCAGCGTCTGGTTGAAAGCGGCGATCCGGTCGGACAGGGCCGCGACGATGGTCGCCGGCTGGTCCTTGGTCGAAATCGCCGCCTTGACCGTGATCGTCGGCTTGCGGCCGCGCTGGTTGATCACCGGCGGTTCGGTCTCGTAGCTGAAGGTCGCAACCGTGCGCAAAGGGATGGTCACGGAGCCTGAACCTGACAGCTGCAGCGCAGCGAGTGCCTCGACCGATTGGCGCGAAGGCGTGTCACCGCGCGCGACGATATCAACCAGGTAGGCCGCGTCGCGAAGCTGGGTCACTGAAACCCCGTCATAGATGGCGTTCAGCGCCGCGGCGATATCGCGTTGCGTGATGCCAAGCTGACGCGCCTTGTCCTGCAGGATTTCCACCCGCACCACGCGCGCCGGCTCATTCCAGTCCATGACGATCCCGGTCAGCCGCTCGTCGGACGCCACAACCGAAGTCAGCTCGCGGGCATGATCGCGCAAGGTCTCGATATGCGGCCCGGAGATCCGGTATTGCACCGGGCGACCGACCGGGGGACCGATCTCGAGCAGCTTGATGAAGACGTCGACACCGGGGAAATCCCTTGCGGCGATTTCGCCCAGTTCCGCCCTGAGCGCGTCCCGCGCCTCCACCGACGGCGTCTGGATAACGATCTGGCCGATGTTCGGAGCCGGTGTCGCAACATCATAGGCGAGCAGGAAGCGCGGCGCGCCGCGGCCAACATAGGACGACCAGAACAGCGCCTTGTCATTGCCTTCCAGCAGGCTTTCCATCCGCAACATCTCCGCCGAGGTCTCGGAAATCGAAGCATTCTGCGGCAGGGTGAAATCAAGGATCAGCTCAGGCCGATCCGAGTTCGGAAAGAACTGCTGTTCCACGAACCGCATGCTGAACACGGAGAACGCGAAGACGGCGACAGTCAGCCCGATGGTCGCCCACCGGTGGTTCATGCTGGTTTTCAACAGCGTGTGAAATACGCGTCGCACCCGGCCCGGCTCGCCGCTGTGGTGTTTCATTTTGGGCGGAAGAAAGGTCACGCCCAGAAGCGGCGCAAAAAGCACGGCGACAATCCACGACACCAAAAGCGATACCGCAATGACCACGAAGAGCGAGAATGTGAACTCGCCCGCCGCCGAGGAATTCAGGCCAATCGGAATGAATCCAGCCACGGTGACCAGCGTTCCGGTCAGCATCGGAAACGCGATAGACGTCCAGGCATAGGACGCGGATTTGGTCAGCGATTCACCTTTTTCGAGCCGCGATATCATGGTCTCGATTGCAATCATCGCATCATCGACGAGAAGCCCGAGCGCGATGATCAGCGCACCCAGCGATATCCGCTGCAGCGTAAACCCGGTGTAGTCCATCACCACGAAGGTGATCGCAAGCACCAGCGGGATTGTCAGGGCAACGACCAGCCCGGCCCGCATGCCGAGCGAAATGAAACTGACGGCCAGCACGATCAGCACCGCTTCAAGCAGCGCCTGCAGGAAATGGCCGACTGCCTCATCCACCACATGCGGCTGATCGGCCACCTGATGGATTTCAACGCCAATCGGCAATCCGGCCTGGGCTTTGGTGATCACATCACCCAGTTCCGCGCCGAAGTCGACAATGTTGGCGCCCTGCTTCATCCCGACCGCCAGACCGACGGCCTCTTGCCCCTTGTAGCGGAACAGTGCTGACGGCGGGTCTTCATAGGAGCGGCGGATATCGGCGACATCGGTCAGCCGGAAGAACCTGTCCCCGACACGAAGGTTGATGTCCTCGAGGCTCTCGGCACCGGAAAATTGTCCACCGATCCGCACCAGCACCCGCTCGGGCCCGGCGTCGATAACGCCGGATGGCAGGATCGCGTTCTGTGCCGCCAGCGTCGCCTGCACCGCCTGCTGATTGAGACCAAGCGCTGCCAGCCGTTCTGTCGAGAATTCGAGATAGATCACCTCATCCCGCGTGCCGAAAAGCTCGACCTTGCCGGCATCGGTCAAGCCTTGCACGGAGCGGCGGACCTCTTCGGCATAATCGCGCACGTCGCGCGGCGAGAAACCGTCGGACGTAAACGCGTAGAGATTGCCGAAAACGTCGCCGAAGCTGTCATTGAACTTGAACCCGGCGAACTCTGCCGGGAATTCGCCGCGGATATCGCCCATCATGTTGCGGACACGCTGCCAGATTTCGGGCAACTGCCGGGCCCGGGTCGTCGGCAAAAGCTCGAGATAGACGATGCTTTCACCGGGCCGGGTGACGGACCGGGTGAAATCCAGCTCGGCGAGATCTTCGAGCTTTTTCTCGATCCTGTCGGTCACCTGCGTCAGGGTCTCGCGCGTGTCGGCGCCCGGCAGCGCCGCCGAGATGATCATCGTCTTGATCGCGAAGTTGGGGTCTTCCTCGCGGCCGATGGAAACATACGAAATGATGCCCGCGACCAGCGAAACGATCATCAGGAACCAGACAAGCGAGCGGTGGTTCAGCGCCCAGTCGGAGAGGTTGAATGTCTTCATTCCGACACACGCGGGCCGACGGCCTGCCCTTCTTCAAGTGAATGGATACCCTTGGTGACCACCTCGTCACCGACGGCGAGTCCGGATGTGATAACCGCGAAGTCACCGACAATGCCGGAAACCTCCACTGGCCTCCGGGAAACACTGTTGTTTCCCCGGTCAACAATCCAGACGGCTGGCGGATCCAGCAGTGCTGAAACGGGCAGCACGATATCCGCGTCCTTGCCGCCGGCCGGCAGAACCCGGACCAAGGCCCCCAGGCGGAATTCATCGGGCGCATCTTCCACGGTCAGGTGCAGCCGGTAGGTTCTCGTTGCACGCTCGGCGACGGGATCGATCCGGGTCAGAAGCGCATTTGCCTTGATCGTTTCGTTGACAAGCAGCCCGGCGCTGAAGCGGTCGCCCGCCGCGCGCAATCTTGCCTCTGCCTCCGAGACGTCGATGACGATTTCCCGCTCGCCAATCGCCGAAAGCTTGAGAATTGCCTGTCCGGCCGACAATGTTGCACCGGGCTCTGCAAAGGTCGCGGTGACGACACCGTCATAGGGCGCGGTCAACGTCGCCAGATCCCTGATGTCCGCTGCACGCGCCTGCGAGGCTTGCGCCTGGTCCAGCCGCGCTTGAGCCGAAACCAGCGCGCGTTCGGCATCTTCGAGCCGGGTTGCGCTGCCGACCCCGCGTTCGGCCAGTGTCTTGGCGCGCTCGCGTGCATCGGTTGCCGACCGCAGCTGGGCCTCGGCGACCGTCACCCCGGCATCGGCGGTGCGAAGGTCGGCATTCAGGTCTTCGGTATCAAGGCGCGCCAACACATCGCCCTTGTTGACCAGATCGCCGGTATTGACCGGTCGCGCGGCAACCGTGCCGATCATCGGAAATCCCAGAGCGGTTTCCGTCCGGGCAACGACGGTCCCGGTATAGCTCAGCGAAATACCGACTTGCGGATCGATCAGCACAGAGACCACCGGGCGTACCTGCCCATCAGGCTTTGGCGTATCTTCAGCTTGTGCCGGCAGGGCAAGAACAAGGCTGACGAGAGCGATTGAAAGTCTCATTGATCCACTCCAGCACGGCGGACGGTGCGTCCGGGATAAAGCAGTTGCGCGCCCTTGCTGACGATCCATTCGCCTGCCTCGATGCCGCCCTTGAGCAGCACGCGGCCCGTTTCATAACGATCGATCGTGACGGCCTGCAGCGACACCCGCATGGTCTCCTGATCGATGCGCCAGACTGCGGGACCGTCCGCCGTGGCGCTTACCGAAGAATAGGGCAGGCTCACCTGTGCCACCGTCGACCGTGCCGCCGAGCCGCGCACCGGCTCGCCAAACCCCAGGCCCGCAGGCGGGTTGAGCACTTCCACTCTTGCTGCGACCGTGCCTGTCTTCTCGTCAATCAGCGGCGAAAGCTCGCTCACCCGGCCTTCAAAGTGCTCTTCCGGTCTCGACAACCGTGACAGCACGATATTCGCGGTCGGCGCCTCGCCGATCAGCACGACCTCCGGAACCTCGAAAACAGCTTCAAATCCCTTGTTCAGCGCAAGCTCCATCGCCGTTTGCGCCGCCGCGATGATCTGGCCTGGCTCGACGTTCCGGCTGATCACCGTGGATGCGGACGGGGCCCGCAGGACCGTGTCGGCAAGCGCCCTCGTGGCCCGGTCCAGATCGGCCTCGGCCTGTTCAAGCACACCTTCCCGAGCCCGCAGCGCATCTTCCGCCGCATCCCGCGCAGCGCGCGTGGTTGCTCCACTCGACAAGAGCGCCTCGGCCCGCTCAAGGTCCTCCACCGCCTGGCGATGATCGGCATTTGCCGTGGTCAGCCCGGCTTCGGCAGTGCGCACCGCCAATTCCTGCTGGATCGAATCGAGCCGCGCCAGCGGCGCACCCTCTTCCACCTTGGCACCCACCTCGACCAGAACTTCGGTTACTCGCCCTCCGATGGGAAACGCCGCCATCAGCGTTTCCTTGGCGCGAATTTCGCCGGTCAGGGAAAAAACCTGTTGCTCGATGCTTTTCTCGGCAACGACAATCTCCACCGCAAGCGGCGTCTCGGCATGAGCCGGTACGAGGCTGAGAATGGCGAAAACCGCCGTCGAGGCGATGGCGAAACGTTTCACGGCGCGATCCAGACTTTAGTTGAGCAACAGTTTCTCCACGTAGTACCTCACCATGCGGGGCGCCAGATCAAACGCTCAGCCACGATGAACTGTTTGCGCACCGACTGTGACAATATGATCACAACCATTTGCCACGCAAGCCGGCCGCAATCGCAGCGACAGCTTCTTGATAGGCGCACCACCTGCAAAGCCCTGCCAAAGCGGCGGTTCAATCACGGTTCTCTACCTCCCTTTTCTCGCCTGACTGCGGCTTCAATTGGCCTGACGAAACCAATCCGGCACAATTGCATTCGATACCCGGTATTAACTATGTTTAGTAATTGCTTTAAGAGCTGGATTCGCCGTTGGCATCGGCCACAGCACAGTGGAAGAATTGAATGAAGAGAATTGGTTACAAGCTCCTGTTGGCATCAACATTGTCGATGTCTTGCACGGCTGCAATTGCGGAACGGCTGACGATCGCCACCGTCAACAACGGCGATATGATTCGCATGCAGCAGCTGTCTGCCGATTTCAGTGCCAAATATCCAGACATCGAACTCGAGTGGGTTACTCTTGAAGAGAATGTTCTGCGGCAGCGGGTAACCACCGACATCGCCAACAACGGCGGCCAGTACGACGTCATGACCATCGGAACTTACGAGGTGCCGATCTGGGGCAAGCAGGGCTGGCTCGTTTCGCTCAATGACTTGTCGGATTCCTATGATGTCGACGACCTTCTGCCCGCCATCCGTGGTGGTTTGACCGTCGACGGCGAACTCTATGCGGCGCCGTTCTACGGCGAATCGTCCATGGTGATGTACCGCACCGACCTGATGGAAAAAGCCGGCATGACAATGCCGGAAGCACCAACCTGGACATTCATCCGTGACGCCGCCCTTGCCATGACCGACCAGGCGGCGGGAATCTACGGAGCCTGCCTGCGCGGCAAGGCAGGTTGGGGTGAGAACATGGCGTTTCTCACTGCCACCGCAAACTCGTTCGGCGCCAGATGGTTTGACATGGACTGGAATGCCCAGTTCGACAGTCCGCAATGGAAGCAGACCCTGACCTTCTACGTCGAGCTGATGCAGCAGGCGGGCCCGCCGGACGCTACCGGCAACGGATTCAACGAAAATCTCGAGCTGTTCCAGAACGGCAAATGCGGATTGTGGATCGATGCCACCGTTGCAGCCTCCTTTGTCACCAATCCGGCAGAGTCGAAAGTTGCCGGCAAGGTCGGCTTCGCACTGGCGCCCGACAACGGTTTGGGCAAGCGCAGCAATTGGCTGTGGGCATGGTCGCTGGCAATTCCGGCTGGCACCCGGAATGCCGACTCCGCAAAGAAATTCGTCGAGTGGGCAACCTCGAAAGACTACCTTGCCCTGGTCGCCGAGAAAGAGGGCTGGGCCAACGTGCCTCCCGGCACGCGCACATCGCTTTATGAAAACCCGGAATATGCCAAAATTCCGTTCGCGAAAATGACGCTCGACAGCATCAATGGATCGGACCCGCACGATCCGACAGTGGAGGAGGTGCCCTATGTTGGCGTTCAGTTTGTTGCGATCCCCGAGTTTCAGAACATCGCAACAGCCGTTGGCCAGCAGTTCTCCGCGGCTCTTTCGGGAACCATTTCGATCGATGATGCGCTGTCCAATGCACAGGCCTTGACAATGCGCGAGATGCAGAAAGTAGGATACCCGAAATAGTCTCGTCTTCACGGCAATCTCGCGGACCTTGCTGTTCATGCGCGGTGTTGGTCTGATCAATCACATTGCCGATCTGGCCTTGTGACATTCAATCGGTCCTGGACGTGCCTTTCCCGTAACCGGATTGCCGTTTTTTATCCTGACCAACGATGGCGGCCAGCCGGTCGTCTTTGTTTTATTGGCGATTTTATAGCCTGCCTCGTTGTCAAACCGCCTTATCGGGCATCAATCTGAGCAATTTTCCGGCGTTTTGCGGTTATCCGATGATAACTCGGCAATTAGCCCTTTACATTCAGGTGTGACATTCGCTTTCATAAGGCCCAGACCTAAAGACAACGCCCATCCATGCAGAAGGGCGGCAACAGGCAGGGGACCATATGAGCGAGAACCGGGGCGCGGCTGTACGGTATGATAGCGTGCAAAAAAGTTACGACGGTGAATCCCTCGTCGTAAAGAACCTCAACCTCGACATCGCCAGGGGTGAGTTCCTGACCATGCTCGGGCCATCGGGTTCCGGCAAGACCACATGCCTGATGATGCTGGCCGGCTTCGAACCGGCCACCCACGGCGAAATCTTCCTCAACGATCGCCCGATCAACCATGTCCCTCCGCACAAGCGCGGCATCGGCATGGTGTTCCAGAACTATGCGCTGTTCCCGCACATGTCGGTGGCCGAGAACCTCGCCTTTCCGCTGCAGGTTCGCGGCATGGACAAGTCCGAGCAGGAAACCCGGATCAAGCGTGCGCTCGAAATGGTCGAACTCGGAGCGTTCGGCTCCCGTCGTCCGGCGCAACTCTCAGGCGGGCAGCAACAGCGTGTGGCCGTGGCCCGTGCCCTGGTCTTCGATCCTGAACTGGTGCTCATGGACGAACCGTTGGGTGCGCTCGACAAGCAACTGCGCGAGCAGATGCAATATGAAATCAAGCATATTCACGACAATCTGGGCGTGACGATTGTCTACGTTACCCACGACCAGACCGAAGCATTGACGATGTCGGACCGCGTGGCCGTCTTCAACGACGGTGTCATCCAGCAATTGTCCGCGCCGGATGTCCTCTACGAAAGCCCGCAAAACTCCTTTGTCGCCCAGTTCATCGGTGAGAATAACAAGCTCAATGGCACCGTCACGGAGATCAATGGCGGCGAGTGCATGGTCGAGGTGGCAACGGGTATCAAGCTCAGGGCCGATCCGGTCAATATTTCCGGTGTCGGCAGCAAGACCACGCTCTCGCTTCGCCCCGAAAGGGTCGAGCTTCAACCCGAAAAGCCCATGGACAACATGGTCGACGGCAAGATCGAGGAACTGATCTATCTCGGGGACCACATCCGCGTCCGGATGAACGTCGCCGGCAACAGCGAATTTGTCGTCAAGGTTCGCAATAGGGGCGAGCGCAGGAAGATTGCCCAGGGCGATACTGTTTCCATCGGCTGGGCTGCAGTTGACTGCAAGGCACTGGATGCCGTCGTCTGACACAGAATTTTGCCGCGACCGCAAAGCCACGCGGCAGAACAGGTCTCGATGGAAAACTCCGTCGAACCATTACTCAAGGGAGAATATCATGAAACTCAGACTATTGCTCGCCGCGGCAGCCAGCGGCTTCGCGCTCGCAGCGCCGGTCCAGTCCGAAGAACTGGCCGCCTGTGACAATTGCGCCAGCGAACTGACCATCGTTTCCTGGGGCGGTGCCTACCAGAACTCGCAGGTCAAGGCCTATTCCGACCCGTACGCTGCCCTGACCGATACCAAGTTCATCTATGATGAATCATCGAATGAAGCCGTTGCCAAGCTGCGCGCCATGAACGAAGCCGGCAATGTGACCTGGGATCTGGTCGACGTCGAAGGCCCTGATGCCGTGCGCCTTTGCGACGAAGGTCTGGCAATGGAAATCAATGCCGATGAAGATCTTGCTGCAGCACCGGATGGAACGCCGGCATCCAAGGACTTCGGCGAATCGCTGATTTCGGGCTGCTTCATTCCGCAGATCGTCTTCTCCACCACCTTCGGCTACCGCACCGATGTGGCTGCATGGAACGGCGCAACCCCGACTTCTGTTTGCGACGTCTTTGACCTGGAAAAGTTCCCGGGCAAGCGCGCGCTGGAAAAGCGCCCCAAGAAAAACATCGAATGGGCCCTGCTTTGCGATGGTGTCGCCAAGTCCGATCTCTACTCGGTGATGGAATCCGACGAAGGTATCGACCGTGCGCTCGCCAAGCTCGACACGATCAAGAGCGAAGTGATCTGGTGGTCGGCCGGCGCCGATACGCCGCAGCTTCTTGCTGACGGCGAAATCGTAATGGGCTCGACCTACAATGGCCGTCTCTTCTCGGTCATCGAAGAACAGAAGCAGCCTGTCGCCATGCTCTGGGACTATCAGGTATTCGATTTCGACGGCTGGATCGTCCCGGCCGGTCTGCCTGAAGATCGCCTGAACCGTGTCATGCATTTCCTGAAATTCGCAACCGACACGCAGCGCCTCGCCGACCAGGCGAAGTACATCTCCTACGGTCCGGCCCGCGCCTCGTCTGCCCCGCTCGTCGGCAAGCATGAAGAGCTCGGCATCGACATGGGTCCGCATATGCCGACCGATCCGGCCAACATGGGCAATATCCTGGTCAACAACATCGAATGGTGGTCGAACTACTCCGACGACGTCGATGCGAAGTTCCAGGCCTGGCTCGCCAAGTAAGCCGTTCGTCAAAACTGGTGCGGCGGCTCTTCCGCCGCCGCACCCCCCACTGATCACAAGAGGGACATTCCATGAGCAGCACAACTTCGGACCCCATGAACGACGGTGTCGTGCGGGCTGCTGATGGAACGCCCCTGAAACAACGGCTGCGGAAGGCACTGCGCCGTGAGAAAATGCGCAGCTTCCTGCTGATCCTGCCGCTGCTCGCCTTCATCATCCTGAGCTTCATCATGCCGATCGCCGACATGCTGTTCCGCTCGGTGGAAAACCAGATCGTTGAAGAAACAATTCCGCTGACGGTCAAGGCGTTGGAAAACTGGGATCCGGCGTCAAATGAAGCACCCGACGAAACCGTCTTCGCGGCGTTTCACGAAGACTTCGTCCAGGCTTTCAAGGACAAGAAACACACCCGGCTCGGGTTGCGCCTGAACTACGATGAACCCGGCATGTCGGGCCTTTTCCGCAAGACCGGCCGGAAATCCACCACAATGGAGCCCCCTTACAAGGAGGCCTTTATTGCCGTGGACAAGGACTGGGGTACGATCGAGACCTGGACTGTGATCAAGCAGGCAAGCCCCCGCTACACCGACGGCTATTTTCTCAGCGCCGTCGACGCCAAGCGGACCCCCGACGGCATCGAAATGGTGCCGGAGAAGCAGCAGATCTACCTGTTCCTGTTCAAGCGGACCATGTTCCTCTCGATCGTGATCACCGTATCGTGCCTGCTGCTTGGCTATCCGATCGCATTCCTGCTCGCCAGCTTGCCCCTGAGATCATCCAACATGCTGATGATCCTGGTGCTGCTGCCGTTCTGGACATCGCTTCTTGTGCGCACATCGGCGTGGAAGGTGCTGCTGCAGCAGCAGGGCGTGATCAATGACTTCCTGGTCTGGATCGGCCTGGTCAACGATACCGACCGCCTGATCATGATCAACAACCAGTTCGGCACGATTGTCGCGATGACGCACATCCTGCTGCCCTTCATGATCCTGCCGCTGTTCTCGGTCATGAAAACCATTTCTCCGAATTATGTTCGCGCTGCCAAGAGCCTTGGCGCCAACGACTGGACTGCGTTCTGGAAAGTCTATTTCCCGCAATCCATTCCCGGTATCGGCGCCGGCGCGATCCTCGTGTTCATTCTCTCGATCGGCTACTACATCACCCCGGAACTGGTCGGCGGCACGAGCGGCATCTTCATTTCAAACCGTATCGCCTACCACATTTCGACATCGCTCAACTGGGGACTGGCAGCGGCGCTCGGCACCATCCTGCTCGCACTGGTGATGCTGCTGTTCTACGTCTACGACAAGATCGTCGGCATCGATAACGTGAAGCTGGGTTGAGGGAGCCACCATGTCCGCACTACCACCCTATGCATCCAAGGCGCAGATCACCTGGTTCTACACCTTCCGGGCGATCTGCGGCCTGATCTTCTTCTTCCTTATCTTCCCGATCATCGTGATCATGCCGTTGTCGTTCAACGCCGAGGATTTCTTCACTTTCACGCCGAAGATGCTGGCGCTTGATCCCGAAGGCTATTCGCTCAAGCACTACCAGGATTTCTTCACCAATCCCGATTGGCAGCAGGCTCTGTGGAACTCGGTGTCAATCGCACCGGTGGCGACAATCGTGGCCACCTGCCTCGGCACCGTGGCCGCCATCGGCTTGAGCCAGAGCCATGTGCCGTTCAAATCGGCAATCATGGCCATCCTGATTTCGCCGATGATCGTACCGCTGATCATCTCGGCCGCCGGCATGTATTTCTTTTATTCGCGGATCGGCCTGCAGGGCACCTATTGGGGCGTCGTGTTGGCCCATGCCGCGCTGGGAACGCCGTTTGTCATCATCACCGTGACGGCAACGCTGGTCGGCTTCGACCGCTCCCTGGTCCGCGCCTCCGCCTCGATGGGGGCGAACCCGGTCACCACCTTCTTCAAGGTCCAGATGCCGCTCATCCTGCCCGGCGTCATCTCCGGCGCGCTGTTCGCCTTCATCACCTCGTTTGATGAAGTCGTGGTGGTGCTCTTCCTCGGCTCGGCCTCGCAGAAGACGCTGCCCTGGCAGATGTTCACGGGCCTGCGCGAGCAGATATCGCCAACCATTCTCGCCGTCGCCACGCTTCTCGTCGGGATCTCGATCCTGCTGCTGACGACGCTTGAACTGTTGCGCCGCCGTTCCGAACGACTCAGGGGTCTGACACCCGGCTGACCCGCTCACCTGCAATGAGTCGCGAAACAGCCAGACCATGTCAATTCCGGTAGAGATTTCGCGCCCGAAAATGTCTATGCTTTCCTGACCGGTTTCACTTCCCGGCCAGGCCAACGTTCGCGGCAATAGGGTCGCGGGCCATCAGGCCCAATTGAAGCGAATCTCAACATGACAAATCCCAACAGCACCGACGATATGCTGCACGTCTTCCAGTGGAAGAACGGCGAGAAGGAATGGTCGCCGTTCTCGGCGGCCGAAATGGACAGGCGTCAGAACGCCATGCGCGCTCACCTCGCCGCCAAGGACATCGATGCCGCGGTTTTCACCTCCTATCACGGCATCTGCTATTATTCGGGTTTCCTCTACTGCTATTTCGGCCGCAAGTTCGGCTTCGTGCTGACACAGGACAGCGCCACCACGGTCTCCGCCGGGATCGATGGCGGCCAGCCCTGGCGGCGCAGCCACGGCGACAACATCATCTATTCCGACTGGCGCCGGGACAATTTCTTCACCGCACTGAAATCGCTCATCCCGGCCGGTGCCCGCCGCGTCGGCATCGAGTTCGACCATGTCTCGCTGGATTTTCGTCAACTGCTCAGCCACGCCTTTCCCGGCGTCGAGTTCGTTGATGTCGCCGAAGCCTCGATGTGGATGCGCACGATGAAATCGGCCGAGGAGCATGCACTGATCCGCGAAGGCACCCGTGTCTGCAATGTCGGCGCCCGTGCAGTGATGGAGGCGATTGCCGAGGGCGTGCCCGAATACGAAGTGGCGCTGGCCTCGACGCAAGCCATGGTGCGCGAGATCGGCAAGAGCTTCCCCTTCGTCGAACTGATGGACACCTGGACCTGGTTCCAGTCGGGCATCATGACCGACGGTGCGCACAATCCGGTGACCAACAAGAAAGTGGCGCGGGGCGATATCCTGTCGCTCAACTGCTTCCCGATGATCTTCGGCTACTACACCGCCATCGAACGCACCCTGTTCTGCGAGGAGGCATCCGATGCCCATCTCGACCTGTGGGAAAAGAACTGCGCGGTGATGAAATCAGGGTCGGAGATGATGGGTCCGGGCAAGAAATGCTCCGACATCGCCCTGGCGCTCAACGACATGTATCGCGGCTGGGATCTGCTCAAGTACAGATCCTTCGGCTATGGCCACTCCTTCGGCGTGCTGTCGCACTATTACGGCCGCGAGGCCGGTGTGGAACTGCGCGAGGATGTCGACACGGTTCTCGAGCCCGGCATGGTGGTCTCGATGGAACCGATGATCATGATCCCGGAAGGCCAACCCGGTGCCGGCGGCTACCGCGAGCATGACATCTTCATCATCACCGAGACCGGCGCGGAGAACATTACCAACTTCCCCTACGGTCCGGAGGAAATGATCATCCGGCGCTAGGTCAAGTTTACCACGACAAGCGAAGCCGCCGTCAGCGGCGGCTTCACCCTTCCTCGCCGCGTTTGGTGGAGCTCGTGTCGGCAATGGTCAGCCGGGTGCCCGCCTCGGTCAGCGCCGCGGCGATATCGTCGGCCACCGGCTCGTCGGTGATCAGATTGCCGATCGCGTCGAATCCCGCAACCGAGACGAGGCCGCGGCGTCCGAACTTGGTGTGATCGGTCACAACATATGTCTGCGCCCCGCGCGACAGCATCATCCGCGCGAATTCCGCTTCTTCCAGATCGAAATCCATGATCCCCGATCCCGCGTCGACGGCACCGGCGGAAATGATCGCATGGCTTACCGAGAACTTGGCGATGAACTCGATCGCCGACACCCCGAACGCAGCACCGGAATCGCTCCTGAGTTCGCCGCCGGCCATATAGACCTTGTTGCCGTTCACCGTTGCCAGGGTCCGGGCGATATCGGAGGAATTGGTCACCACGGTCAGCCGCCTGTGGCCGAGCAGTTCCCGCGCCACGAAACTCGTCGTCGTTCCGGTATCGAGCATCACCGAATCGCCGTCATGGATCAGCTGCGCCATGGCACGTGCGATCCGCCGCTTGGCATCGGCATTCTCGCGCATCCGGCGCTGGAACGGCGCTTCGCCGACCTGCCCGGCCAGTCCCACCGCCCCATGGATCTTCAGAACAGAGCCGTTTTCAGTCAACGGACGCACGTCCCGTCGAACGGTCTCCAGCGACACGCCTAGCCGCGCCGCGAGTTCCGAAATGGTCACGGTGCCTTCGTCGGCAAGAATACGCATGATCTCGGTATGACGCTTGGATAGCATCGGCACCCACCTGTTTATATGCCTGTTTTCTAAGCGATGACTGCCTTGTACGCAATCAAAACAACCCGATCCGGGCATCAAAGCAAAATATTACCACAGAATTGATTGACAAGGATCAGGTCGTGGTGTCCGATCAAAAGGTTAACAAGTCGCGCACGGGTGCGCTGTCGTCTGGCCTTTTTCAGGGCCGCGGGGAATGCGCCGGAATGCGGGATACAACAGGGTGAACAGGAGGCTCGACATGCATTCAGCCAATCTCTTTTCCGGCCGTACTTTCAGACAAATGACAGCGGCGCTCATCATTTCGAGCGCTTCCTGTCTTGGCTTGGCCGCAACGGCAACCGCACAGGAATCCACTGATCCGATCAAGCTGACGCTCCATGACTGGACCGGTCAGCTGATCACCACCGAACTCATGGGCGAAGTGCTCAAGAAGGCCGGCTATTCCATCGAATACGTCCAGGCCGATTACCTGGCCCAGTTCGCAGGGCTTGAAACCGGCGACCTGCACGTCGCCATGGAAATGTGGGAAACCACCGGCCGCGACGCAATGGACGCGGCAACCGCCACCGGCAAGGTCGAGAACTTCGGCCCCACCGGCATGAAGGCCAAGGAAGAATGGTGGTATCCGTCCTACATGGTCGAGAAATGCCCGGGCCTGCCCAACTGGGAAGCACTCAAGGACGAGGCGTGCGCCGAGGCCTTCTCGACGGCCGAAACCGCACCGAAGGGCCGCTATCTCGGTGGACCGGTCACCTGGGGTGGCTTTGACGATGAACGCGTCGAGGCGCTCGACCTGCCGTTCGAAGTCATTCACGCGGGAACCGATGCCGCGCTGTTTGCCGAACTCGAAAGCGCCTACCAACGCAAGGCGCCGATCATGCTGTGGATCTACGCCCCGCATTGGGCGCCCGCAAAGTACGAAGGCGCCTGGGTCGAGTTCCCGGAATATTCGCCCGAGTGCTACAACGATCCCGCTGCCGGCATCAACCCGGATGCCGCCTATGACTGCGGCAAGCCGTTCGGCGAGATCTGGAAAGTCGGCTGGGCCGGCGTCAAGGACAAATGGCCCGGTGCTTATGGCGCGATCAAGGCCTTCACCATCGACAATGACGAGATGGGCAAGATGATCACCGAGGTCGATCTTGACGGCAAGACCGTGTCCGATGTCGTCGGCGAATGGATGGGCGCCAATGAAGCCCGCTGGTCGGAGTGGATCAAGAAGTAAGCCACCCAAAGGGCCTGATGCTTTTGCATCGGCCAGGAATAACGGCGGCCGGGTCCTCGGATCCGGTTGCCGGACACCTGATAAAAGATCGCCACCGGTTCCGCCCGGTCAGATCCGAACCTGACACTTCAGCGCTTTTCCGACCGAGTTATCCATGACCACTCCCGAAGCCAAGCTTGTCTGCCGCAATGTATGGAAACTCTTCGGTTCCGATGCCACAAGCTTCCTTGCCGGGCATGATGGCCGCCCCGACGCGGCGGCAATAGCCCAGGCCGGTCTGGTCGGCGCTGTCCGGCAGGTCGACCTCGATGTCAACGAAGGCGAAATCTTCGTCATCATGGGCCTGTCTGGGTCCGGCAAGTCGACACTGGTCCGGCTGATGTCACGGCTGATCGAGCCGACCGGCGGCGATGTGCTGTTCAAGGGCGAAAACCTGCTGAAAGTCTCGCAGACGCGGATGATCGAAATCCGCCGCCACCAGATGGGCATGGTGTTCCAGCATTTTGCGCTTTTGCCGCATCTCACCGTGCTCGACAATGTCGCCTTTCCGCTTGATATCCAGGGCATGGCCCGCGCCGCTCGCGAAACGCGCGCCCGCGAAATGATCGATCTAGTTGGCCTGGCCGGCAAGGAAAGCGCCTTTCCGCGGCAGCTTTCCGGTGGCCAGCAGCAACGCGTCGGCATCGCCCGATCGCTCGCCGTCGAACCCGAGATCTGGTTTCTCGACGAACCCTTTTCCGCGCTCGACCCGCTGATCCGCCGCGAAATGCAGGACGAGTTCATGCGGCTGCAGACCGTGCTGCACAAGACCATCGTCTTCATTACCCATGACTTCGACGAGGCCATCCGGCTCGCCGACCGGATTGCCATCATGAAGGATGGGGAAATCGTTCAGGCCGGCACGCCGGAAGAAATCGTGCTGACACCGGCCACCTCCTACGTGGCGGAATTCACCAAGAACGTCGCCCGCGCCAAGGTGATCCGCACCCGGAGCCTGATGGCCCCGGCGGAGAGTGGCGATATCGCGGGACCAACGGTTTCGGCCCGGTCCAACATCGCCGAAGCCGCCCCCTTGTTCCTCGATGGCGTTGCCAATCTTGGTGTCACCGATGACTCCGGCCAGATCATTGGCAGGCTCGACCGTGAAGCGGTTGTCTCGCTGATGTTGCAGGGCTGAGCATGACGGCGTCGGGCGCACCAATGACACAAACCGGCGCGGCTGAGGGCCAGCCTCTGTTGCGCCGTTTGCCGCTCGCATGGCTTATCGCCTTCGGCGCCTTCGTGGCGTTCTGGTTGCTTGCCAAACCCTTGCTGCCGGCCGCCTTCGATTATCCGAAGGCCCATGTGGTGAAACTGGCCAAGTGGATCAGTTCGGCGATGAAGTGGCTGATCGACGAGGCCAGCTTCGGGCTGTTCAGCTTTACCGATCTCACCCGCTTTGTCTCCACGGTGCTGGATGTTCCCTACACGCTGGCCGCAAGCCTGTTGTCCACCGGCTTTCTCGAAGGCAGCGGCTCTTCGGCAATCCAGATCATTCCGCCTTTGCCCTGGGTAGCTGTGGTTGGCCTGGTCATGCTGCTCGGCCACTGGCTCGGCGGCAAGTCGCTGGCGCTGCTCGCCGGTGGCTGCTTCCTGTTCCTGGCGGTCTTCGGGCAATGGACCAGCGCCATGATCACCCTCGCCTCGATCCTTGTCGCCGCCCCGCTCGGCGTGATCTTCGGGCTGCTGTTCGGCGTTGCCGCCTGGCGCTGGCGCTGGGTCGAGCGGATGATCATGCCGCTTCTCGACCTGATGCAGACAATTCCGGTGTTCGCCTATCTCGTGCCGGTGCTGTTCCTGTTCGGTTTCGGCCCGACGGCGGCCGTGATCGCCACCCTGATCTTCGCCACTCCGCCGATGACCCGCATCGCCATCCTGGCCTTGCGCGCAGTGCCCGGCGAGATCATCGATCTGGGGCACATGGTTGGCTGCACCGAACGTCAGATGACCTGGCGGGTGATGGTGCCCGCCGCGCGCGAAAGCCTGATGGTGGGGATGAACCAGGTGATCATGCTGTCGCTCAACATGGTCATCATCGCCTCGATGATCGGCGCCGGCGGCCTTGGTTTCGATGTACTTGCAGCGCTCAGGCGGCTTGATTTCGGCGCCGGCCTGGAAGCCGGATTTGCCATTGTCGCGCTGGCCATCGCCATGGACCGCCTGAGCCAGGCCGCGGCGGAAAAACTCTCGGCCCCGACGCCTGAAACGCAGGCTTCCGGGTACGTCGCCCGCCACCCGCACCTCATCGCCGGCCTGGCGCTGGTGCTGTTGACGACGGCGCTTGGTTACATGGTCCCGGCCATCCATACCTATCCCGAAGCGCTGCAATTATCGACCGGCACCTTCTGGTCGGAGGTCGTCGCCTGGATCAACATCAACTTCTTCGACACACTCGAAGCCGTCAAGAATGCGATGCTGCTCAATGTGCTGATCCCGTTCAAGCGCTTCCTCGGCGATCTGCCCTGGTTCGGCGTCACTTTGCTTCTGGGCTTTGCCGGCTACCGGTTGGGCGGCTGGAAACTTGGGTTGCTTGCGCTGTGCCTGCCCGTCTTCATTGCCGTTACCGGGCAATGGGAAAAGGCCATGATCACCGTCTATCTGTGCGGCATCTCGGCAGTCCTCGCCTCACTGATCGGCATCCCGATCGGAATCTACGCCTCGACCCGCGACCGGCTCTGGGCCTGGGTCCAGCTCGCCATCGACACGCTGCAGACCTTGCCGAGCTTCGTCTATCTGATGCCGGCGGTAATGCTGTTCCGGGTCGGCGATTTCACCGCCATGATTGCCGTCGTGGCCTTCGCCATCGCCCCGGCGATTCGCTACACCGCGCTCGGCATCCGCAAGGTCGACCCGAGACTGATCGAGGCCGGCCGCGCCATGGGTTGCACCGAGTGGCAGATCCTCACCCGTATCCGGCTCAAGCTGGCGCTTCCGGAAATCATGCTCGGACTGAACCAGACCATCATGTTCGCGCTGTCGATGTTGGTGATCACCGCGCTGGTTGGCACCCGTGATCTTGGCCAGGAGGTCTACATCGCGCTGACCAAGGCCGACACCGGCCGCGGTCTGGTCGCGGGCCTCTCCATCGCCGCCATCGCCATCATCGCCGACCGGCTGATCTCGGCCGGCGCCAGCCACGCCCGACAGCGCCTGGGACTGGAGTAACCCCATGACCGACCACGTTTCCCTCGACCACATCCGCGCCCTTCCCTGTTTCTCGGGGAAAATCGAGATCGAACCGCTGACCGGCGGCCTGAGCAATGAAAGCTGGCTTGTCACTGATGCCGCAGGCCGTCATGTCGTCCGGCTTGGGCGAGATTTCCCGTTCCATCACGTCGATCGCGCCCGCGAAATCATGACCGCTCGCGCTGCCCATAATGCCGGGTTCGCGCCACGCGTCGAGTACTCGGAACCCGGCACCATGGTTTCCCAATTTCTCGAAGCTCGAACCTTCAGCGCCGCCGACGTCCGTGCCAACGCCGAACGCATCGGACGCCTGATCCGAGATTTCCACACCACCATGCCTCGGCACATTGCGGGCGCCGGCTTCATGTTCTGGGTTTTCCACGTCATCCGCGACTACGCCCGCACGCTCAAAGCGGGTGACTCGCGAATGACCGACCGCCTGCCGGCCTGGCTCGGTCTGGCTGACAGTCTCGAAGCCGCCCAGAGCCCGTTGCCAATCATCTTCGGGCACAATGATTTGTTGCCTGCCAATTTCCTTGATGACGGCCACAAGCTCTGGCTCATCGATTTCGAGTATGCCGGCTTCTCGACCGCCATGTTCGACATTGCCGGCGCGGCCTCTAACGCCGAAATGACAGAAGCCGAAGCTGCCATACTGGTTGAAGCCGCACTAGGCTCTGCCCCCGATCCAGCGCTCACCCGCTCCTTCCACGCCATGCAATGCGCCTCGTTGCTGCGTGAAACGCTGTGGAGCCTCGTCTCCGAACTTCATCTTGATGCGCCGGGCGCGGACTACCAAGCCTACACCGCCGAGAACCTCGCCCGCCTTGACGCAGCACTTGACCAGTACCATTCGACCTACGGAAAGACATCACCATGACACTCCCGGACAGAGCCCAGATCGTCGTCATCGGCGGTGGCATTATCGGCTGCTCTACTGCCTATCATCTGGCGCGTGACCACAAGGCCGATGTCATTCTGCTCGAGCAGGGGCAGCTCACCTCCGGCTCGACCTGGCACGCCGCCGGTCTTGTCGGGCAACTGCGTTCCTCGGCATCGATCACCAAGGTGCTCAAATATTCGGTCGACCTCTACAAGCGGCTCGATCAGGAGACCGGGCTGGAAACCGGATGGAAGATGTCCGGCTGCCTGCGGCTTGCCACCAACCAGGACCGCTGGATCGAATACCGGCGGCTGGCGACCACCGCGCAAAGCTTCGGCATGGACATGCAGCTGCTGTCGCCGCAGGAAGCCAAAGCCAAGTTTCCGCTGATGGACGTCGATGATCTCGTCGGCGCCAGCTGGCTGCCCACCGACGGCCAGGCCAGCCCCTCCGACATCACCCAGTCGCTGGCCAAGGGCGCCCGCATGCACGGCGCGAAGATTTTCGAGAACGTGCGCGTTACCGGCTTCGACATGAAGGATGGCCGCATCCTCGCGGTCAAGACCAGCAAGGGCGACATCGCCTGCGAGAAGGTCGTCAATTGCGCCGGGCAGTGGGCGCGCCAGATCGGCGTGATGGCTGGCATCAACGTGCCGCTGCAGCCGGTCAAGCACCAATACGTCATCACCGAGAAGATCGACGGACTGTCATCCGATGCGCCGACCATCCGTGACCCCGACCGCCGCACCTATTTCAAGGAAGAGGTCGGCGGGCTCTGCTTCGGCGGCTACGAGCCCAACCCTTTGGGTTGGACCATGGACGACGTGCCCAATGATTTCGAGTTCCAGCTCTTCGATGATGATTACGATCATTTCGAGCAGCACATGCTGCAGGCGGTCGAACGCGTCCCGGCGCTCAACAATGTCGGCGTCAAGCAGATGATCAACGGCCCGGAAAGCTTCACGCCTGACGGCAACTTCATCCTCGGGCCTGCGCCCGAATGTGTGAACATGTTCGTCGGCGCCGGCTTCAACGCCTTCGGCATCGCATCAGGCGGCGGTGCGGGCTGGGTGCTGGCGCAGTGGGTCATCGACGGCGAGGCCCCGCTCGATCTCTGGGTCGTCGACATCCGGCGTTTTTCGGAGATGCACAAGGACCGCCAGTGGGTCAACGACCGCACGCTCGAGGCCTATGGCAAGCACTATGCCATCGGCTTTCCTCATGTCGAATATGAGTCCGGACGTCCGCGTATCGTCTCGCCGCTTTACGAGCGGCTGAAATCGCACCGCGCCGTGTTCGGCTCCAAGCTCGGGTGGGAACGTCCCAACTGGTTTGCGCCCGAGGGCATGGAGGCGGCCGACATCCCGACGATGGGCCGCCAGAACTGGTTTGACGCGGTTGGCGTCGAACATCGCCACGTCCGCGAGAAGGTCGGCATCTTCGACCAGTCCTCGTTTGCGAAATACGAAGTCAGCGGACCCGATGCACTGGCGGCCCTTGGCCGGATCTGCGCCAATGACGTGACCAAGCCGGTCGGGCGATTGACCTACACCCAGCTTCTCAACACCCGTGGCGGGATCGAGGCGGACCTGACCGTGGCGCGGCTTGCCGATGACAGGTTCTACATCGTCACCGGCACCGGCTTCCGCACCCACGACCTTGCCTGGATCAGGGAGCATGTCCCCGACGGCGCAGATGTCCGCATCGATGACATCACCGAGGCCTTCGGCACATTGTCGCTGATGGGCCCGCACGCTCGTGACGTTCTGGAGAAAGTCACATCAGCCGATGTCTCCAACGCCGCCTTCCCCTTCGCCCATGTCCGCGAGATCGACATTGCCGGCCACACGGTGCGCGCCTTGCGCGTCACCTATGTCGGCGAGCTGGGCTGGGAACTGCATGTGCCGATCGGCGCCACCGGCGAGATCTTCGATGCGCTGATGCAGGCCGGCAAAACCTGGGACATCCGTCCGGTCGGCTACCGGGCACTGGAATCGCTGCGCCTCGAAAAAGGCTATCGCGCCTGGGGCTCCGACATCACCCCCAACGACACGCCGTTCGAAGCCGGCCTCGGCTGGGCGATGCGCCGCAACTCCAACACCGGCTTCGTCGGCAAGGAAGCGCTTGATGCCATCGCCGGGCAACCGCTGACCAAGCGCTTTGCCGGGTTCATCATCGATGATCCGGATGCCGTGCTGGTCGGACGCGAAACCATTTTGCGCAATGGCGAACCGGCCGGCTATCTCACCTCGGGCGGTTATGGCTACACGATCGGCAAGAGTGTCGGTTACGGCTACGTCCGCAACGAGGACGGCGTTTCGGACGAATTCCTCGAGGACGGCGATTACGAACTGGTCATCGCGCTTGACCGGGTTCCCGCCCGGATCGGCATGAAACCGTTCATCGATCCGGCCAACGCCAAGGTAAAGGCCTGAGCCCCGGACAACCCGGAACGCGGATCAGGCAACCTTGAGAGCAACGCAGCGGCTCGGCGTGGTTCCCACCTCGCCGGGCATCGAGACGTAAGGCCCGGTATCATCGATCAGCGCGCAGACCCCATCAGCCGTAAGTTCGGCGATCCGCTGGCTGAAGCTTGACTGCCACAACACATCCTTGATGGTCAGAACGATGATGCCGCCCGGCCTGCATATCCGCAGCAGATCATCCAGCCCCTCGATCCCGACATGGCCTGAGGTGAACACCCCGGCCGATATGATGGCGGCGAAATGGTTGTCGGCAAATGGCAGCGTGGTGCCGAGCGCTGCCTGATGCAAGCCCTGGTACACTCCCTTGCGCTCAGCCACCTTGAGCATGCCCTCGGAAATATCGAGCGCTTCGACATGGCTGTATCCGGTGATCGCCAGCCACTCGCCGATCAGCCCGGTCCCGGCCCCGGCATCGAGCAGCGGCTCGGGACCTTTCGGCACGTAACGCGCCAGGATCGCCAGTGAAATCGCCGGATGCCGGTACCCGGCCAGCGACATGTCATTGTCGTAGTTTTCCGCCCAGGCATCATAGACGCGGGCGACATCTTCGGCGGTCTCGGCCTGGTACACAGCCCCCAGCCGCGCTGTCTTGTCTTCCACGTTCATGTCCCGCTCCGCTGTTGATCCGTTGCCGGTTACCATAGCCTTTTCAACGACTTTGTGGAACTGTGTCGGGATCGATGATTGAGAAAAGGACGTGCACCGCCATGTCAGATGAAATGGAAGCCCAGCTCCGCGCCAGCCTCTCGGCCATCCCTTCACTCGCAAGCTACACCGGACCGGTCGAACGGCTGGGCGGATTGACCAACCTGGTTTTCCGCGTCGGCGATGCCTGCGTGCGCCTGCCCGGCGCCGGCACCGAGGAATATATCAACCGCGCCCATGAGGCTGAAGCCGCCCGCGCCGCCGCCGCGGCCGGGGTCAGCCCGGAAATCATCCATGCCGACCCGGACACCGGTGTCATGGCCGCCCGCTTCATCAATGGTGCCGCAACCATGACTCCCGAGGGCTTTCGCGCCGATATCGGCGCTGTCCGCCGCGCCGGCGAAGCGTTCCGCCAGCTGCACCAGTCCGGTGCACGATTTCCCTTCACCTTCGAACTGTTCGCCATGATCGACGAGTATCTCGGGATCCTGTCGACCAAGGACGTGGCCTTGCCCGAGGGCTATCATGATGTGGTCAGTGAAGCGCAGACCGTCAGGACGGCGCTGGCCCGCAATCCCGCCGCACTGGTCGCCTGTCATTGCGACCCGCTGTGCGAAAACTTCCTCGACACCGGCGAGCGCATCTTCATCGTCGACTGGGAATATTCCGGCATGAACGACCCGATGTGGGATCTGGGTGACCTCTCGGTGGAAGGCGAGTTCGATGCCGCGCAGGACAAGGCACTGCTTGAAGCCTATGCCGGCGGCGAGCCCGCGGAAGCCGACCGCGCCCGCATGATCATCTACAAGGCGATGTGCGACCTGCTCTGGACACTCTGGGGCCTGATCCAGCTCGCCAACAACAATCCTGCGGATGATTTTCGCGCCTATGCCGACGGCCGCTTTTCCAGGTGCCGGACACTGATGGCCGGCCCCGACTTCGCCGCCAGCCTGAAGACCCTGCAGACCGCCTGACACCTGTCTACATCCAACCAGCCCCAACAAAGGCTTTCATTGGTCAACTCGATGCGCATTCTCGTTATTCAGCATTCCGAAAAGGAACATGCCGGCGCGTTCAGGCAGATGTTCGAACGCGACGGCCACCAGCTTGTCACCTGCAATGCGCCCGACGAGATCGATGACGCCAGCCTGCGCGACATTGACGGCCTCTGGGTGCTCGGCGGCCCGATGCAGGTCTGGCAGGCCGATGAACTGCCGTGGCTCGCCCGGGAGATCGAGTTGATCGGGGAAGCCGTGCTGGAACGCAGGCTCCCCTATTTCGGCATCTGCCTCGGCCATCAGCTGCTTGCCCACGCGCTCGGCGGCATAGTCAGTCAGGCGGCTGAATCAGAAGTCGGACTGATGCAGGTGAACAAGCTCGGAGAGCCGCATATGCTCAGCGATACCGCCGCCCGCTTTCCCTGTTTCCAGTGGCACAGCGCTGAGGTCTCGGCCCTGCCGGAAGGTGCCAGGGTGCTGGCCGCATCCGATCGCTGTGGCGTTCAGGCGATGAGCTGGGGAGACACCGCAAGCTCGGTCCAGTTCCATGCCGAGATGGATGCGGCCACACTTCGCGACTGGTACGAGATCGAGGGCTGCGAGGACATGCTCCGGCAGGAGATCGGCGGCGCGGCGACGGACAGGGTTTTCGACGATCTGGCAGAGCTCCAGCCGATACTGCAACGGATGCAGTCGAGTCTCTATTCGAACTGGGTCCGGCGGGCGGCAGCCCGGAGCTGAAACCGCATTTCGACAAAGCCGCGAACAGCGCCCGCCGGTCTCAGATCCCGAGCCGGTCGCGCAGCCGGTAGACGGCGACGGACGGGCCGAGAAACCAGGGGTTTCCAGTGTAGAACGGCCGGGTTCGGAACGGGATCCGGCTGAAGGCGCCGAGGTCCGTGTCGACGCCGGCAGCCGCCTTGCCGACCTTCGATCCGAGATAGCCGGCCATTCCGACCCCGGAGCCGCAATAGCCCATGGCGTAGAACAGACCATTGTCTCCGCCGCAATGCGCAAGCGTATCAAAGCTGAAGGCAACCAGTCCGGCCCAGGAGTGGCTGATCCGGACCTGGCTCAGCTCCGGAAACAGCCGCACCAGTTCAGCCAGCAGCTTCGGTCCGCTCTTGCGCGGATCGGTCTCCTGCAGCGAAACACGCCCGCCGAACAGAATGCGTTTCCGGTCCGGCGAAGGCCGGTAATAATAGACCAGCTTCCTGGTATCCGACAGCACGCGGTTGGTCGGAAACAGCCGGTCCATGGTCTCGGCCGGAAGCTCTTCGGTGGCGATGACATAGGATCCGATCGGAATGACGCGCCGCTGCTGCCACGGCGTCAACCCACCGGTATAGCCATTGGTGGCGATGATCACCTTGCCGGCGCGGATCCGCCCCTTGTCTGTCGAAACCTCGAACCCCTGCGGACCGCGCTCGAGATCGTTCACCCGGCAATGGCCAATGACAGTGGCGCCCGCCGATCGTGCCACCGACAGCAGGCCCGCATGGTATTTGCCCGGATCGAGGCTTGCGTGCTTTGGAAAGACAACCCCACCGTAATAGGCGTCGGTGCCAAGTTCGCTGTGCTGCTTGTCACGCGGCACCATGAAGGCCCCGGTTTCAAACCCGGGATGGCTGGTCTCGCAATCCCGCGCCAGCTTGTCGTACTGGCCCGCGGTGTGCGCCCCGTGAAAGCGGCCGACGACGCTGAAATCGCAGTCGATCTTTTCGTCAGTGACGAAATCCGTCACGTGATCGAGCGAGGCCTGGCCCTCCTTCAGAAGGCCGGTTGCCAGTTCTTCACCGTAGCGCTTGGTGAGTGCGGAAAACGACGGCTTGACGCTGGTGGAGACCTGCCCGCCATTGCGGCTGCTGCACCCGAAGCCCGCGGCTTCCGCGTCGACAACGACCGTATCCAGTCCCGCCCGCGCGGTCTGGGTCGCAGCATGCAGCCCGGTGTAGCCGGCGCCGATGATCACCACATCGACCGTCGCGGGCAAACCCGTCGCCTCATCGGCCGGTCTGGGGCTTGCCTCCCACCAGTAAGGTTCCGGCTTGAAGTCAGCACTGAAACAATCGCCTTGCTTTGTCATGTCAGCTTCCCGCGTTGTCGGAGAGGATCATGTCGGCGCCTTTTTCCGCCACCATGATTGTCGGTGCATTGGTGTTTCCCGATGTCACGGTCGGAAACACCGAGGCATCGACCACCCGCAAATTTGCCAGGCCATGAACCTGAAGCCGCGGGTTGACCACGCTGTCAGTCTCACTCTCGCCCATGCGGCAGGTGCTGACCGGGTGAAACACGGTGCCGGCCCGCGCCCGGATATCGGCGATCATGTCCTCGTCCGTCTCCACCTGCCGGCCTGGCCGGATCTCTTCCTCGAGAATCTCGGCAAATGCCGGCGCCTGGGCCAGCTGGCGCAAGAACCGCGCGCCTTCCAGCTGCTCGGCAATGTCATGGTTGGTCGACAGATAGTTCGGATGGATGGCAGGTGCATCGAACGGATCGGCAGACCTCAGCTCCAGATGCCCGCGACTGGTCGGCCGGGTCGGCTGCGTCCCCATAATCACCCCCGAAAACGGGTCCGGGCTCATCAATGGCCGCTTGCCCGGCGGCGCCTTGGTGTAGCTCACCGGCGAGAAATAGAGCTGCATGTTGGGCCGCTCCAGCTCCGGGCGGGTGCGGATGAAACCGCCCGCCTGGTTGACCCCGAGCGACAACGGACCCCGCCGCCGCAGCACATAATTGATGCCGTGACGCAGTTTTCCCAGCAACGGCCTGAGCTCGTCATTCAGCGTGCGGACCCTGGCCTTGTAGGTGTGGTCGATGCACAGATGGTCCTGCAGATGACGGCCCATGTTGGGCTGCTGGTGGACAACGTCAACGCCGTGCTCTTTGAGGTCTTCTGCCGGACCGACACCCGACAGCATCAGCAGTTGCGGCGAGTTCACCGAACCGCCCGAAACAACCACTTCCCGCCCGGCAAGCACCTGCTCGGTGCGGCCATTGCGGACATATTCGACGCCGCTCGCCCGCTTGCCGTCGAACAGGATGCGCGTCGCATGCGCCCGCGAAATGACTGTCAGGTTGGATCGCTTGCGGGCCGGGTGCAGATAGGCGCGCGCCGCCGACATGCGGAAGCCGCCCTTGGCGGTGTTCTGATAAAGCCCGATGCCCTCATTGCTGGCACCGTTGAAATCCGGAGTGTAGCTGAGCCCGCATTCTTCCCCCGCTCGAATGAAATTCTGGCAGGTCGGATGCAGGTCCCGCTCCATGGTCGAGACATGGAGCGGCCCGTCACCGCCGCGCCATTCGGTCGCCCCCTGATCGCTGGTTTCGCTTTTCCTGAAATAGGGCAGCACATCGTTCCAGCCCCAGCCCGGATTGCCCAGGGCTTCCCAGTCATCGAAGTCGCCATGATGGCCGCGGATATAGACCATGGCGTTGATCGACGAGGATCCGCCGATCACCTTGCCGCGCGGCCAGTAGCTTACCCGATCATTGGTGCCGGGATCAGGTTCGGATTTGTACATCCAGTTGATGCGCTTGTCGTAGAACGCCATGCCGTAGCCGATCGGCATCCAGATCTTGAAGTTCCTGTCATGGCCGCCGGCTTCCAGCAGCAGCACGGAATACTTGCCGTTCGCCGACAACCGGTTGGCCAGTACGCAACCGGCTGAACCCGCGCCAACAATCACGAAATCATAAGTTTGCACGGGTCGCGCCAGTCTTTGGTTTGGGGTCTCAGGTTTGGGGTTTGTCGCGCTGCACCAGAATGGAGATCACGGCGAGCAACGCCGAGCCGACCATCAGGAAGAACGAGACCGCATTGAGCACCGGCGTCGAGCCGACCTTGACCATCCGGTCATACATTGTGATCGTCAGCGGCGCTTCGGAGCCGACAAGGAACAGCGTCGTGTTGAAGTTTTCGAACGACACCAGGAACGCCACGATGCCGGCCGCCGCCATGGCCGGAAACAGGAACGGCAGGGTGATCGTTCTGAGCACCCGGAACCGGCTCGCCCCGAGATTGTAGGCTGCCTCTTCCATCGAGGCATCGAACTTGCGCAGCCGCGCGATGATCACCAGCGAGGTGATCGTGGTGATGAAGGAGAACTGCCCGAGCACCACAAGCACGATACCGGGGCGCAGGAAATCGAGATCGAACGAGAACGCCTCTTCGACCCCGTTGGCGACATTGCTGGCAAGCAGCAGGATCGAAATACCGAGAATGACGCCGGGGATGACCAGCGGCAGCACCATCATGATGTAGAAGAAATCCTTGGCCGGGAATTTGCAGCGCACGAACAGGAAGGCATTGCAGGTGCCGACGAACACCGACAGCAGCGATACGAAGCTGGCGATGACGAAGGAATAATAGAGTCCGCGTAAAAGCCTTCGGTCATGAAACATCCCGAGTTTCGGCTCGCTGTCGTTGAAGAACCAGTCGAGTGTGAAGCCCTGCCATGGCAGCGACGGGAAAACCGAATCGTTGAAGGCAAAGATACCGGCGGCAATCAACGGCGCTGCCAGGAACACGAAGAAAGCCCCGACATAAAGCCGGTAACTGGTCAGGAAAGCGGTGTTGGGTTTGATCGCCATCAGCTTTTCGCCACCGTCGAGTTCAGCGTCTGGCCGGAAAGTTTCAGCCCGCCCCAGACCACCAGCGACGTGAATGTCAGCAGCAGGAAGCCGAAGGCCGCACCGGATTCCCAGTTGTAGCGCGTGATAAACTGGTCATAGATCTGCTCGGTGAACCAGCTCGAGTTCTTGCCGCCCAGCAGGATCGGCGTCAGGTAGCTGCCAGCGGTCAGCATGAACACCACGATGCAGCCCGAAACGATGCCGGGCATCGCGTAGGGAATGATGATCCGGCGCAGCACCGTCGGTCCGTTGCCGCCGAGATTGTAGCCCGCCTCGATCATCGCATTGTCCATGCCGTCGAGCGTCGAGACCAGCGGCACGATCATGAACAGGATGACGGTGTAGACCAGCCCCATGATCACCGCCGCGTCATTGTACAAAAACTCGATCGGCGTGTTGATCAGTCCCGCCCATTGCAGGCTGGAAGAAATGATGCCGGTTTCCCGAAGCAGCAGGATCCAGCCGAAAGCCCGGATCAGGTCGCTGACCCACAGCGGGATCAGGCACATCAGAAACAGCGCCCCGCGCGTCCGGTTGCCGGCGATCTTGGCGATGTAATAGGCAATCGGAAACCCGAGCAGCAACGCCAGCGCGGTCACCAAGAGCGACATCGATCCGGTCCGGATCAGCGTGTTCCAGTAGATCGGCTCGGTGAAGAAATTGATGTAGTTGCCAAGCCCGAATTCGTACATCCGGGGCCCGACCTTCTCGCGCACGGAGATGTAGAACATCCCCAGATGCGGCAGCACGATCAGCAGCGCGATCCACAGCGCAAACGGTGCAAACAGCAGGAAGAGCGAAAGCCGCTTGATGTCTTTCTGCATCATCTGGGCGCCCTCAAACCTTGAAGCTCATGGTCTGTTCGGCAGACCAGGTCAGCGTCACGTCATCCTTCGGCTTCAAATCCTGGGTACCACCGGTCAGCACCACATCGGCCTCGATCAGCTCGCCGGCCCGGTCCCTGACCAGAACCCGGCTGTTGGCGCCGTTGAACAGAATGCTGTCGATCCTGCCTTCGATGACGTTCTGGTTAGTCGCGGATTTCCGGGCATCGCCGTTCGGTTTTTCCGCCGTGATGAACTCCGGGCGGACGAACGCGCTGACCTGATCACCAACCGACGGAACGCCGCTGCCGCGGATCGATCCGCGCATGGCAAGGCCGGCCTCGGTCTCGACCTCGACGGTGCCGTTCTCGACGCGGGTGACGCGTCCCGCCCAGCGGTTGGTGTCGCCGACAAAGCCGGCAACGAATGCGGCGGAAGGATTGTGGTAGAGATCCTGCGGCGTGCCGATCTGGACGAACTTGCCCTCGTTCATGATCGCCACATTGTCCGACATCACCAGCGCTTCGGACTGGTCATGGGTGATGTAGACAAAGGTGGTGTCGAACTGGTGCTGCAGCAGCTTGAGTTCGATCTTCATGGCTTCGCGCAGCTTCAGATCGAGTGCGCCGAGCGGCTCGTCAAGCAGCAGCACATCGGGATCGAGCACCATGCAGCGCGCAATGGCGATACGCTGTTTCTGCCCACCGGAAAGCTGGGTGATTTCGCGATTGGCGACGTCCGGCAGCGAAATACGCTCCAGCACATCCTGCACCTTAGTGCGGATGACGTCCTTGGAAGCCCCGGCGCAGCGCAAACCGTAAGCGATGTTCTCATAGACATTCATCATCGGAAACAGCGCCAAATGCTGGAACACCATCTTCACATTGCGCCGGTTCGGCGGCGTGCCGATGACCGAGTTGCCCTTGATCCTTATGTCGCCCGAGGTTGGCTGTTCAAACCCGGCAATCATCCGCATCAGCGTGGTCTTGCCACATCCCGATGGGCCAAGGATGGAAAAGAAGGAGCCCTTGGGGATCTCGAAAGAGACGTCATCAACAGCCCGCACCGACCCGAAATGCTTCTTGACCTGGATGCATTCCAAATCGTTTTCGGTGGTCGCCAGATCGTTGCCGGTGGTGGAATGCATCGAGAACCCAGTGCAGTAACGTCAGAAATCTTTGAGGTTTCGATGCGGCCGCGCAAAATCGGTTGCGCGGCCGCATCCTGTCACGAAGGAAAGATCGTGGTGCCTGGCTTATTCGGAGCCGGTGGCAGCCTTGATCTTCTCAAGCGTCTTGCCTTCCATGTCCTCGACACCGGCCGGGATGTTGGCGAAGAACTTCAGATTGTTGATGTCCTCGTCGGTAAAGGCGGCGTTGACGGCAGCCTTCTTGTCATCCGGCAACAGGTCCTTGCCGCCTTCAACAGCAGCAATGGCGCCGGTGCTGGCCGACATGATCTTCACGTTCTCGGGCTCGAGCACGAAGTTGATCCACTTGTAGGCGGCGTCATCGGCTTCGCCCTTGCGCGGCATGGCGAAGGTGTCGATCCAGGCCAGCGCACCGGTCTTTGGCGGCACGAACACGATGTCCTTGTTCTCGCCATAGAGCTTGTAAGCGGTCGAGTCCCAGGTTTCAGATGCCACGATTTCGCCCGACATCATCATCGCCGAAAGGTCGTCGCCGCCCTTCCAGTAAGCCTTGAGATTGTCCTTGCAGGAGATCAGCTTGTCGGCGACCTTGTCGAGGATCGACTGGTACTTGTCGAGATCGGCATAGGCTGCAAATGGGTCTTCACCCATGTCGAACGCCATTCCGAGCAGGATCGTGCGCTTCAGGCGCATCGAGGTCTTGCCCTTGTACTGCGGATCGCAGAGATCGCCCCAGGCCTTCACATTCGGCGCCATCGCCTTGTTGGCCATCAGACCCGACGTGCCCCACTGGTGCGGCACGGCGTAGACTTCACCATCAATCGTGGTGTTGGCCTTGACGCCATCCAGCAGTGCCTGCTGCATGCCCGCGGTATTGATCTTGGAAAGATCCAGCGGCTTGTAGATGTTGTATTCCTGCTGCACGGCGAAGATGCGGTCATGGCTCGGCTGAGCCAGATCGAAACCGGCGCCACCGGTGGCGCGCAGCTTGGCGATCATTTCTTCATTGTTCGAGAAAGTCACCTCGACAGTGATGTCGGGGTACTTGGCTTCAAACTTCTTAACCAACTCATCAGGAGCATAAGAGCCCCATGTCAACAGGCGCAGGGTCTCGGCCTGCGCCGGTACGGCAGCCATGACTGTGGTAGCCAAAAGCCCGGCAATTGCTAGTTTCATGATCATGTTGAACTCCCTTTGAACCCTCTGAATATCAGCGCATTATTGTTGATGGGTCGCGCGGATAACAAGGAGCGTAGCTTCTCATTGGACTGCACCGCATATCCATTATAGATATTTTTCCATACCAATTTACGCGGATTGGCTCCTCATCCTGACCCGCTCGAAGGGAGCAGAATAACCGCCTCGCCCGGATCGGCAAGACCGATCCCGCATTGGCGACAGCCTCCCGGTCGAATCGGCGTGGCAGGTCAGGCAAACAGCTGCGCCATCACCTCCACGCCCTGCTTGATCTCGCTCTCGCTGGCCGCGCCATAGCCGATCACCACACCCTTGCGCTCGATCGGCGCCAGGCAATAGCGGCCGATCCCCGACAGGGTGAGCCCCGCAGCACTCGCCGCGTCGATGAAGTCGGCCTCGTTGCGCTCGGCCTGCCTGAAATACCCGACCGTGTGAAATCCCGCCGACGCCCGCTGGATATGCATGTGCGGATCAAGCTGGCTGGCATGCTGATGCAGGATCTCGTGACGCTTCTTGTAGTGCTGCCGCATGGTTCTGATGTGGGTCGAAAAATGCCCTTCATCGATGAAATCGGCAACGATCGCCTGCGGCCAGGTCGGCACCCCGCTCAGCGCCGCCGAGAAAATTGTCGTCATCGCATCGACCATGCTGGCCGGCGCTACCAGGAACCCGAGACGCAGCGAGGGAAATAGGGTTTTCGAAAACGTGCCGACATAGATCACCCGGCCGTTGGTATCGATGCTCTTCAGGGTCGGCAGCGGCTGATCACCGAAATAGAAGTCGCCGTCATAATCATCCTCGACGATGAACGCGTCGGCGCCGTCGGCGGCATCGAGCAGCGCCAGACGCCGCGACAGGCTCAACACCTTGCTGAGCGGTTGCTGGTGCGACGGCGTGACAAAGGCCAGCCGGAAGTCCGGCGCTTTCGCCAACCCGTCTTCAACAACGATGCCCTCATCGTCCACCGCCACCGGCACCAGCTCGGCGCCCTGCGCAATGAAGGCGTTGCGCGCGCCGATCGCGCCGGGGTTTTCAAACCAGACCTTCTCGCCCCGATCGAGCAGCATGCTGCCGATCAGAGAGAACGCCTGCTGCGCCCCGCCGACGACGAAGACCTGTTCCGGATCGCATTGAATTCCCCGGCTGGCATTGAGATGGGTTGCGATTGCCGCCCGCAGACGTGGCAAACCGTACGGATTGCCATAACCCATCACCGCATCCCGGTCTGACCGGAGATGGCGAGCCGACAGCCGCGCCCATTGCGCCATCGGAAAGGCGCTCAGCGCCGGAAGGGCGGTAACGAATGCCTGGGACTTGTGCGGCAGACGCCGGCGTTCGGCGAACAGTTGCTGCGCCTGGATTGTCGACGGCGACAGCCGCGGCTGCCGCTTCGCATCACTGGTTTCCGCCTTCGGCTTGGCGGGTATCCGGCCGGTCATGGTGTGGCTGACGAAAGTCCCCGCACCGATGCGCGGTTCAAGCAGGCCCTCCGAGATCAACCGGCTGACCGCATCGAGAGCGGTGGTGCGCGATACTCCGACTTCGCTCGCCAGCGTTCGCGTCGCCGGCAATCGCTCGCCGCCATTCAGTCCGCCCGACAGGATGATGTCGCGCAATCCCATATAAAGCTGCACGCTGATTTTCCGGTCCAGGCTCCGGTCGATCCGGATCGAGGAGAGAATGGCCCCAGCCTTGGTTTTCATGGAAAATGTCTCGCTGCAAATAAAATTGGTCTGAAAGCTTTGCGAGATTGGACCTTATCGTAAGTCCAATCAACCCGCTACGATTTCGCCAAATCGAAGACACGGATCTGCAGAACATGAAAATCTCTCACATCGAAACCTTCACCAACGAGTTCGTCTGCTTTGTCAAAGTCACGACTGATAGCGGCGACATCGGCTGGGGCCAGGTGGCGCCCTATTACGCCGACATCACCGCCCAGATCGTGCACCGGCAGGTCGCACCCTATGCACTGGGGAAATCGGCGCTCGACATCGACCACCTTGTCGACCTGATCCCCGAGAAGGAGCACAAGTTTCCCGGCTCTTACCTGAAGCGCGCGCTTGGCGGGCTCGACACAGCACTTTGGGACCTGCGCGGCCGGCTCGAAGGCAAGCCGGTCTGCGAACTCATCGGCGGCACGCCCGGCACCATCCGCGCCTATGGCTCGTCGATGAAACGCGACATCACGCCAAAGGATGAGGCGGCTCGGTTGAGCCGCCTGCGCGACGAGTTCGGCTTCGATGCCTTCAAGTTCCGGATCGGGGCCGAATGCGGCCGCGGCAAGGATGAGTGGCCCGGCCGGACCGAGGAAATCGTTCCGACCATCCGCCGCGCCATGGCCGACGACATTGCCCTGCTGGTCGATGCGAACTCCTGCTATTCGCCTGAGCAGGCGATCGAGATCAGCAAGCTGCTCATCGACAACGGCATCAGCCATTTCGAGGAGCCCTGCCCCTACTGGGAATACGAGCAGACCAGGCAGGTCACCGAAGCACTGTCGGCACAGCCCATCGACGTGACCGGCGGTGAGCAGGATTGCGAACTGCCCAACTGGCGCTGGATGATCGACATGAAGGCCGTAGATATCGTGCAGCCCGACATCTGCTATCTCGGCGGCCTCACCCGCACGTTGCGGGTGGCCGACATGGCCCACAAGGCCGGCCTTCCCTGCACGCCGCACTGCGCCAACTGGTCGATGGTGACGCTGTTCACCATGCACATGCTGCGCGCCATCCCCAATGCCGGCAAATATCTCGAGTTCTCCATCGAAGGCGAGGATTACTATCCCTGGCAGGACGGTCTTTTTGTCGAGACGCCCTACGCCATCGTCGACGGCAAGGCGACGGTCACCAATGCTCCCGGCTGGGGCGTGGAGGTCAGCCCGGCCTGGCTCGACCAGTCCAAACACCAGATCAGCTCGCTGGGAGCTTGATCGGTTTCCAGACGGTGCGTTTCAGCCGAAATGAAGAAGCCCCGCCGGCGATCTGGCGGGGCTTTTTCTTACGCGCGTTCCCGGGGCACTTGTCCCCCTCAGACGACAACCGCCACCACAGCGACGCAGTCACCGGCCTTGACCAGCCCCGGAAAATGCCGTGACGCGACGATGCCCGAGCGCTTGGCCCGGTAGTCGACAGGAGCCCTGCCGGTTCGGTCGACCGGCCAGACGCGGGCAACAATCTCGCCCTTTTCCACCGGATCTCCGAGATCCTTCATCGCCTCGATCAGACCGTCATCTTCGCAGAAAACGAAACAGTCGCCATCGGGCATGTCGAGCATTACCGAGGGTGCCATTTCCAAGTCCCCCTTCATGATGCCGGCATGTTTGAGCACATTGCGGACGCCCTTCTTGGCAATGCCGTTCGAGCGCGCCGTCGAGGTTCCGCCGCCACCAAGTTCGGTGGTGACGAAGATCTTGCCCTGGTCCTCGACCGTGGTGTCGTACATGCCGACATTGTCGATCTCGAGCATGATCATCGAGTAAGGCGCATTGAACGCTTCCACGGCGGCCACACAGGCAGCCTGCTGTTCCTTGTTTTCGAGCACATGAGCCGACGCGAAGGGTACGAAATCAAGCGTCTTTCCGCCCGAGTGAAAGTCAACAACGAGATTGGCCTGGGGCAGCAGCACGGTGGTGAAATAGTCCGCGATCTTCTGCGTCACGGTGCCGGTGGGCGAGCCGGGGAATGACCTGTTCAGGTTCCCCCGGTCGATCGGCGAAGTCCGTGATCCGGCACGGAAGGCCGGATAATTGAAGGCAGGCACGATGATCACCCGCCCCTCGATGTCACTCGCCTTCAGCTCCAGCGCCAGGTCCATCAGCGCCACCGGGCCCTCATACTCATCACCGTGATTGGCACCGGTCAGCAGCGCTGTCGGCCCGTTGCCGTTCTTGATGACGGTGATCGGAATCATCACCGACCCCCAGGCGGAATCATCACGGCTGTAGGGCAGACGGAGAAAGCCGTAATGCTCGCCATCCTGGTCAAGCGCGATTGTCGGCGTAATCGGATTGCTCGGCATTTCAGGTCAATCCTTCACAAGAAGACGGCGCGGAACATTGGCCAGGCACTCGGGCCCGTTGGCGCCGATAATGATGCTCTCGGTGATCTCGAAACCCCAATCGTCCATCCACAGCCCGGTCATGAAGTGAAACGTCATGTTTTCCTCGAGCACGGTCTTGTCGCCGGGACGCAGCGACATGGTGCGCTCGCCCCAGTCCGGCGGATAGGACAGACCGATCGGGTAACCGGTGCGGTTGTCCTTGGTGATCCCGTATTTGTTCAGCACCGTGAAGAACGCGATCGCGATATCCTCGCACAGATTGCCTGCCTTGGCCGCTGCAAGCCCGGCTTCCATGCCTTCCAGCACCGCCTTCTCCGCATCGATGAATGTCTGCGTCGGCTTGCCGAGGAAGACGGTTCGCGACAACGGGCAATGGTAACGCTTGTAGACCCCGGCGATCTCGAAAAACGTACCCTCGCCGGTCTTCATCGGCTGGTCATCCCAGGTCAGATGCGGGGCGGACGCATCCGCGCCCGAAGGCAACAGCGGTACGATCGCCGGATAGTCCCCGCCAAACCCGAGCCCGTCATCATAGCGCAGCCCCGCCTCGTAGATGTCGGCCACCAGATCGCATTTGCGATAGCCGGGTTCGCACTTGTCGAAGATCGTCTGGTGCATCCGTTCGACCAGCCGCGACGCCTTGCGCATGTAGTCGAGCTCCTGGCTCGACTTGACCGCACGCTGCCAGTTCACCAGCGCTGTGGTATCGGAGAATTTCGCGTTCGGCAGATGCTTTTGCAGCGACGCGAAGGCGGCAGCCGAAAACCAGTAATTGTCCATCTCGACGCCGATGCGCTTGTTGCCCCATCCCCGCTCCTCGAGCTTTGCCGAGAGATAGTCCATCGGATGCAGTTCGGTCGATTGCACGTAATGGTCGGCGTAGCCGATGATCGTGCTGTCGGAGAGATAGGCGGTGCGCCGCGCGCCGTTGGCATCCTGACCGCGGCCAAACCAGACCGGATCACCGTCAGGTCCCACCACCACGCACTGATGGACATAGAACGACCAGCCGTCATAGCCGGTCAGCCACGCCATGTTGGATGGATCCGAAACGATGATGACGTCCACGCCTGCGGCACCCATGGCCTTGCGCGTCTTGGCGAGGCGGGCATCATACTCATCCCGGCTGAAATTCAGAACTGGCGCGGACATCGGCGGTATTTCCTTTCTATCGATAAGTCAGTTTGAAAAATATGGACCCGTCTGCAGAGCTTGCGCACTTTCGCGGGCTTGAGTGGAGTTTGCTGTTCCCGGTGCCAACCGGACTGGCAGGCGTCATTGCCTGGCATGTCGGACGGGCTTTTCTCCTTTCCGGGGGCGATCATGCCGGGTTCGTTGAATCTTCATCGGCACAGACAATGCCTGCGGCGGCGGCGGCGCGCAACTCACCCGGCAACGCACTCAGCGATGTTTCGTTGACGCCTTCAAACATCGAAATTGACACGTCCCGCATGCTGTCTCACAAGTCATTCCCATGGCTTCAATCAAACTCGATGACCGCGACATCAAGATCCTTGCAACGCTCTCGCGAGAGGGCCGGATCTCCAAGTCGGAACTGGCAAAAAGGGTCAATCTCAGCCCGACGCCCTGCTGGGAACGGCTGAGCCGGCTCGAGAAGGCCGGCATTATTTCCGGCTATCATGCCGATATAGAATTGCGTCATCTCGGCCCGCAAGTCTCTGTTTTTGTTATGGTCGAACTGGAAAACCATCGCTCGGCGACGTTCCAGGCCTTTGAGCAAGCCGTCTCGGGATATGACGAGATCATGTCATGCTGGGCCTTGGGGGGTGGGTTTGACTATCTGCTGCAGGTGATCACCCGCGACGTCGACAGCTACCAGCGCCTGATCGATGACCTGCTTGCCCGCCGTGTCGGCTTGGCGCGGTACTTTACCTACATCGTCACCAAGCCGGTGAAACACTCGACGATCCCGCCCTTGGACATCCTGACCGCTTCCAATCCGGAGACGAAATAGGCTGCCAGACGCAGAAGAAAGGATAAAACCTCTGGCAGGGGCGTGCGCATAAGAGAATTCATCTCCCGGCAAACAGCTAGCCTCGGCCGTGGTAAGCCAACCAGCCCGAAAGCACCGCTGTGTCTCACGATCAACAACGACTCAACACAACGTCGCTGGACCTTTCAGACCCGGCCCTGTTTCGCGGTTTTTCCTATATCGGCGGACTCTGGACCGCTGGTACGGACGCAAGAACGTTCCCGGTCACCAATCCCGCTGACGCAAGCCACCTTGGAGATGTTGCCAGCCTGTCGGGGACAGACAGCCTCTCGGCAGTCGACGCGGCCCAACACGCCTTTGCCACATGGTCCGCGATGCTGCCGCAACAGCGCTCGAAGATCCTCAGGCGCTGGTATGAGCTGATGCTCGAACACAAGGAAGACCTGGCGCGGATCATGACCTTGGAGCAGGGCAAGCCGATCTCGGAAGCGCGCGGCGAGATCGAGTATGGCGCGTCCTTTGTCGAATTTTTCGCCGAGGAGACCAAACGCCCCAACATCGAGAGCGTCACCTCGCACCTTCCCGATGCCGAAGTCGAGATCTGGCGCGAACCGGTGGGTGTCGCAGCCCTGATCACGCCCTGGAATTTTCCATCCGCCATGCTCACCCGCAAGGCAGCCGCAGCACTTGCCGCCGGATGCACCGTCGTCGCCCACCCCTCGGCCGAAACGCCCTATTCGGCGTTGGCGCTGGCCGAACTTGCTGAGCGCGCCGGCTTCCCGGCCGGTGCCTTCAACGTCGTGACCGGCGTTGCGCCGGTGGTAGTCGAACCCTGGATGACCGACAAGCGCGTCCGCGCCGTCTCCTTCACCGGCTCCACCGAAATCGGAAAACTGCTCTACAAGCAGAGCGCCGATACCGTCAAACGGCTGGTGCTGGAACTTGGTGGCCACGCCCCCTTCATCCTGTTCGCCGATGCCAATCTGGACCAGGCGGTGGAAGAAGCCATCAAGGCAAAATTCGCGACCTCCGGGCAGGATTGCCTCGGCGCCAACCGGTTCTTTGTCGAACGTCCGGTCTATGACGCATTCTGTGAGAAATTCTCCGCTGCCGCTGCACGGCTGTCCGTAGGTATCGGCATGGACGATCCCGATCTCGGGCCACTGATGAACGAGAAGGCTGTTGCCAAGCAGGAAGAACACGTCGCCGATGCCCTTAAAGGCGCACGGCTGCTCATCGGCGGCAAGCGCCACTTGGCCGGTCAGCTGTTCTATGAGCCGACGGTGCTCGCCGACGTCCCGGCTGACGCCCTGATCATGCACGAAGAAACCTTCGGACCGGTCGCCGCCATCAGCCCGTTCGACACCGAGGAAGAAGTTCTGCAAAAGGCCAACGACACGGAATACGGCCTGGTCGCCTATCTTCACACCCAGGACCCGCGCCGGATCTACCGCGCAAGCAGAGCTTTGCAATTCGGCATGGTTGCGATCAATCGTACCAAGGTGACCGGCGCGCCAATCCCCTTCGGGGGCATGAAACAATCCGGTCTGGAACGCGAAGGCTCCCGCCTTGGCATGGAAGCTTTCACCGAAGTCAAATATGTATGCCGCGACTGGGCATGACACACTTTCAAGAGGACACAAGAATGTTGCGCAACGATCAGCTTGACCAATGGGATCACGATCACTTTTTCCATCCTTCGACCCATCTGGCCCAGTTCGCCCGCGGCGAGCTGAAGAACCGCATCGTCACCGGCGGCGAAGGCGTCTACATCAAGGACCGCGAGGGCAATCGCCTGCTTGATGCCTTTGCCGGCCTGTACTGCGTCAACATCGGCTACGGCCGCCAGGAAGTGGCCGAGGCAATCGCCGCCCAGGCCAGGGAACTGGCCTACTACCACTCCTATGTCGGCCACGGCACAGAAGCCTCGGTGACACTCGCCAAGATGGTCATTGATCGCGCACCGAAGAACATGAGCCGGGTCTATTTCGGCCTCTCGGGCTCGGACGCCAACGAGACCAACGTCAAGCTGATCTGGTACTACAACAACATTCTCGGCCGCCCCGAGAAGAAGAAGATCATCTCACGCTGGCGCGGCTATCACGGCTCCGGCCTGATGACCGGCTCGCTGACCGGGCTTGAGCTGTTTCACAAGAAGTTCGACCTGCCGCTGTCGCAGGTGCTGCACACCGAAGCGCCGTACTATTACCGCCGCGAAGACCTTTCAATGTCGGAAGCCGATTTCGTTGCCCATTGCGCCAGCGAACTCGAAGCCATGATCGAGCGCGAGGGTGCTGACACCATCGCCGCCTTCATCGGCGAACCGGTACTCGGCACCGGCGGCATCGTTCCGCCACCGGCCGGCTACTGGGCGGCGATCCAGGCGGTTCTAAAAAAACACGACATCCTTCTGGTTGCCGATGAAGTGGTAACCGGTTTCGGACGTCTGGGCTCGATGATGGGGTCGAACCACTACGGCATCGAACCTGACATCATCACCATCGCCAAGGGCCTGACCTCGGCCTATGCGCCGCTGTCCGGTTCGATCATTTCCAAAAAGGTCTGGCAGGTGCTGGAACAGGGAACCGACGAGTTCGGCGCAATCGGCCATGGCTGGACCTATTCCGCCCACCCGATCGGGGCCGCTGCCGGCGTTGCCAACCTCAATCTCATCGACAAGCTCGGTCTCGTCGCCAATGCCGGCGACACCGGCGCCTATTTCAACAAGGCCATGACCGATGCCGTCGGCAAGCACAAGAATGTCGGCGACGTGCGCGGCGACGGCATGCTCTGCGCCGTTGAACTGGTCGATGACAAGGACAACCGGATTTTCTTCGATCCGGCAAAGAAGGTCGGGCCATCCATTGCCGCTGCCTTGCTCAAGCGCGGCGTCATCGCCAGGGCCATGCCGCAGGGTGACATCATCGGCTTCGCCCCGCCGCTCTGCCTCTCGCGCGAAGAGGCCGATACGATCGTTTCGGCAGCAGCCGATGCGGTCAAGGAAGTCTGCGGTTAAATCCCGGATTTCCTGAACCATTGAACAGAGCCGGCTCCATGCGGGGCCGGCTCTTTTTGTTTGCGCGCCGGCACGACACTTCGCCTTGAGAAATATGGTAGGGGAAGGAAACCTGCAACATCCTGCAAGAGGAAAGAGGAGGCCGATGGAACAGCGTCAATTGGGAAAACCCGGCCCCGGGGTTTCGGCCGTAGGGCTCGGATGCTGGAATTTCGCGGGCCCTTACGGCCCGACCACCGAGGCGGAAAGCCATGAGACCCTGGCGGTCGCCAAGGATCTCGGCATCAACCTGATCGACACCGCCAATGTCTACGGCATGGGCGTCTCCGAAACGGTCATCGGCAATTTCCTGAAGAAACATCCCGGCTATTTCAGGATCGCCACCAAGGCCGGCATATGCCGCGCCTCATCCACTGGTGAACGCCGCTTTGACAATTCCCCTGATCATCTCAGAAGCGAACTCGAAAATTCGCTCCGGCGGCTCGGCGTCGATCATGTCGATCTGTTCTACATTCACCGCCGCGAGGCGGACCGGCCGATCGAGGAGGTGGTCGAGACGCTTGTGCGTTTCAAGCAGGAAGGCAAGATCGGCGGCTTCGGCTTTTCCGAAATTGCGCCGTCTTCACTGCGGCTGGCGCACGCGATCTCCCCGGTGACCGCGGTGCAAAGCGAGTATTCACTGTGGACCCGACAGCCCGATCTGGGAATGGTGCAGACCTGCAAGGAGCTTGACGTCGCCTTTGTCGCATTCAGTCCGCTCGGACGCGGCATCTTCGCAACCGTTGCCCCGGATCCGGTCAATTTTGGCAAGGGTGATTTCCGCCAGGCAAATCCGCGGTTCCTTGAGCCCAATTACTCCCGCAATCTTTCAGCCATGGCTCCGTTCAAGGAGTTTGCCCGCGCCATCGGCACCACGCCGTCCGCCCTGGCAATCGCCTGGCTTCTCACCCGTGGGCAACATGTGATCCCCATCCCCGGGACACGATCGGCGGACCATCTCAGGGATTGCGCCAGCGGCGCCTCGCTGAAACTCACGCCGGATCAGCTTGCGGAGATCGACCGCATCCTGCCCGTGGGCTTTGCCCATGGCGGGCGGTACTCCATGGATCAGATGGTCGGCGTCGAGAACTACTGCTAGCCCCAAAAGGGCTATCGTCCCGGATGCACATCGGGAGATTCCGGTCGGATCTCACGATCCCGGCTTGCCAGAATCTCGAATTCTGCTTAAAAATTGAACATGGAGATTTTTTATGCAGATTCACCGGAAGCACTGACAGCACCTCCCAAGCAGATTCCCCGGCGGCTCCGCGAAGGGCTGCAGATGCTGTTGCAGTCGGTCTATCCAGACCATGACCAGAAGGCGCTGCTCGAGCAGACCATTGCCGCCTTCTGGCCGGACGACGAGCAGCCGAAACGCCGGGGCCGCGCACCGGCCAACACGCTCTGGAATGAGCGGGACAGCTACGTCATCACCTATGGCAACACATTCGTGAATGGTGAGCACAAGCCGCTTGATCTGCTGTTTGATTTTCTCGAAACCCGCCTGAAGAACATCGCCACCGGCGTCCACATCCTGCCCTATTTTCCCTACACCTCGGATGACGGCTTCGCCATCACCGACTACTACGCCGTCGACAGCGGGCTGGGTGCCTGGGAGGACATCGGCCGCATCGGGCAGGACTTCAAACTGATGTCGGATCTGGTGATCAATCATTGCTCGAGCCAGAGCACCTTCTTCAACGAATATCTTCTCGGCCATTCGCCTTACGACAGGTTCTTCTTCGAAGCCTCGCCGGATGACGACCTCTCGATGGTAGTCCGGCCCCGCGCTCATCCGTTGCTCAGGCAGGTCGAAACCGCCGGCGGCACAAAACATGTCTGGTGCACATTCAGCCATGACCAGGTGGATTTCGACTTCTCCAACCCCGAGGTTCTGTTCGAATTCCTCCGCATCCTGCGCTTTCATGTTTCCAAGGGCGTCAGAACCCTGCGGCTGGATGCGATCGCATTTCTCTGGAAAGAGGTAGGCTCGCCGTCGATCCATATGGACCAGACCCACGCGATCGTGCGGCTGATCCGGTTGCTCGCCGATTACACCAGGGAGCCCCTGGTCCTGCTCACCGAGACCAATGTGCCCAACACGGAGAATCTCAGTTATTTCGGCAACCGCAATGAAGCCCATCTTGTCTACAATTTCTCCCTGCCGCCATTGCTGCTCCACGCCCTGCTGCACGGCACCTCCAAACACCTCAACGCCTGGCAGATGACGATGCCGCCGGCACAGCTCGGATGCACCTATTTCAATTTCACCGCCTCGCATGACGGCATCGGCATGCGGCCCGCCGAGGGCCTGCTGAGCGAGGAAGACATTGAACGGGTGATCGGCACCGTGCAGCAATTCGGCGGCTTGCTTTCGATGCGCAAGATGCCCGATGGCGGCATCCGGCCCTACGAGATCAACATCGCGTTGTTTGATGCGCTGAAGGGAACCATCGAAGGAGAAGACGAGTGGAACATCGAACGGTTCCTGTGCAGCCAGGTCATTGCCATGGGGCTTGAAGGCATTCCCGGCTTTTACATCCATTCGCTGCTGGCCACCGGCAACGATTACGACGGCGTCGAGAAATCCGGCCACAATCGGGCAATCAACCGCCACCGCTGGCACTATCCCGATCTGATCGCACAACTCGATGACCCGGCGAACACCCATGCCAGGGTCTTCACCGCATTGACCCGGAAGCTGGCAATTCGGACCAGACAACCGGCATTCCATCCCAATGCGACCCAGTTCACGCTGCAGCTGGGTGAGCAGTTTTTCGGTTTCTGGAGACAGAGTATCGACCGCTCCCAGAGCATATTTGCGATCCACAACATGACCAATGAGCCGCACTCCATCCCGGTCATGTCGCTCAACCTGATCGGCGGCGCGGCATGGCGCGACCTGATATCCGGAGAAGGTGTCGGCGAACCGGGCGGCGAGATAGAATTCGCACCTTACCAGTGCCGCTGGATCAGCAATTGGCCTATCCCATCGTGAGCAGGCCCGACACCGCCAACCTGATCATATTTTCCGATCTTGATGGAACGCTGCTCGATCATCGGAGCTATTCCCATGCCGAGGCCGCTCCGGCGCTTGGCCAGTTGCGCGAGCTGGGCGTTCCGCTGGTGCTCGCCTCGAGCAAGACCGCGGCCGAGATCATTCCCTTGCGCGATGAGCTGGGCTTTGCCCACTGCGAGGCCATCGTCGAGAACGGCTCCGGCATCCTCGAAGGCAATACGGCGGACAACGAGCCCGAAGGCACGTACCAGCGCATTCAGCAGGTGCTGGCCGCGCTGCCATCCCGGCTGCGCAGTCAATACCAGGGCTTTGCCGACTGGACCGCAGAGCAGGTTTCACAGCGGACCGGCCTTCCGGTCAGCGATGCAGAGAATGCCAGGAAACGCCGTTTCTCCGAACCCGGAGTATGGTTGGGCAGCGAAGAAGAGAAGGCCGAATTCATTGCGGCCATCAGCGCAAGCGACCTCATCGCCCAGCAGGGCGGGCGGTTCCTGACGCTGTCATTCGGCGGCAACAAGGCCGAGCGTATGATGGAAATTGCCGACAGATACTCCAGGTATGGGCAAAAACCGTTCATCGTGGCGCTCGGCGACGCAACCAACGACCTGGCAATGATCGAGCAGGCCGATCTCGGCGTGATCATCCCGAACCCGGCCCATGCCGGCATCCCCAGGCTTGCGGGCGAAGCCACCGGCCGGATCATCCGGGCGCCTTTCGCTGGCCCGAAAGGATGGAACGAAGTCATCACCTCGGTGTTGAAAACAGCAGAACAAAAATAGGAGCTCAAATGGCCGACTTTCACCAGAATGGCAGTGTGGCAACTCTCCACAATCTCACCCGCATGCCATTGGAGATGATGGAAGGCCAACTTAAGCAGTTTGCCGCCACCCGGAAGATCACCCTGATCCTGCCATCGCTGTTCTCGGAACTCGGGCGCGACGCACTGTCCAGGATCATCGACGAACTCAGTGGCGCGACCTACATCAACCACGTCATCATCGGCCTCGACCAGGCCGACGAGGAACAGTACCGGTTTGCCCGGCAATATTTCTCCCGGCTGCCGCAGAAGCACGACATCCTGTGGAATGACGGCCCGCGGCTCAAGGCGATCCACAATCAGCTGCAGGAAGCCGGGCTGGCGCCCAGCGAACCCGGCAAGGGCCGCAATGTCTGGTACTGCATCGGTTATGCCCTGGCTTCGCAGAACTCCGACGTCGTCGCCCTGCATGATTGCGACATCACCACCTATTCCCGGGAAATGCTGGCCCGGCTGGTCTATCCGGTCACCAATCCGGCGTTCCCCTACCAGTTCTGCAAGGGCTATTACCCGCGCATCGCCGACGGAAAACTCAATGGTCGGGTGTCGCGGCTTCTGGTCTCGCCGCTTCTGCTGTCGATCCAGAAGGTCTGCGGCCATCTCGACTACATCGAATACCTCAAGGGCTTCCGCTACCCGCTGGCCGGCGAATTCGCCATGCGGGTAAGCATGCTGCCCGACATGCGGATCCCATCCGATTGGGGCCTGGAGATCGGCGTTCTGTCGGAAGTCTGGCGCAACCTGTCCAACCGCTCGGTGTGTCAGGTCGATATCTCGGATGCCTATGATCACAAGCACCAGGAGCTGTCCAAGGTCGATTCCACCAAGGGCCTGTCGCGCATGTCGGTCGACATCTCCAAGGCGCTGTTCAGGAAACTCGCAACCGACGGCGTGGTCTTCAATCAGGAAACCTTCCGCACCATCAAGGCGACCTACTACCGCACGGCCCTCGACCTGATCGAAATGTATCACAATGATGCGCTGATGAACGGGCTGCACACCGACCGCCATCAGGAGGAAGAGGCGGTCGAACTGTTTGCCGCCAACATCGTCACCGCCGGGCAGATATTCCTCGAAAACCCGATGGAAACGCCGTTCATCCCGAACTGGAGCCGGGTCCAGTCGGCCAATCCCGACCTCTTGCGCAAGATGCATGAAGCGGTCGCTGCCGATAGCGCCGCCCAGTAACCGGACCGTCCCGGTCGGGGGAAAACAACGATCGACGCAATTCGGGCGCGAATGGGAAATCCCGTCCGCGCCCGAACACTTTTAGGCCGTTATCAAGCCGCGAGGTCGAAACGATCCGCGTTCATCACCTTGACCCAGGCGGCAACGAAGTCCTTGACGAACTTCTCGCCGGCATCGTCCTGGGCATAGACCTCTGCGTAAGCGCGCAGGATCGAGTTGGATCCGAACACCAGGTCGGCGCGGGACGCGGTCCACTTGGTGGTGCCGGCCTTGCGGTCACGAATGTCATAGACGCCGTTGCCGCTCGGAACCCACTTGTTGCCCATGTCGGTCAGGTTGACGAAAAAGTCGGTCGTCAAGGCACCTTCTCGGTCGGTGAACACGCCGTGCTTGGCGCCGCCGTGGTTGGTGCCCAGAACGCGCATGCCGCCGACCAGAACGGTCATTTCGGCTGCAGTCAGGCCCATCAGCTGGGTCCGGTCGAGCATCAGCTCTTCCGCGCTGACCACGTAGTCCTTCTTTAGCCAGTTGCGGTAGCCATCGGCCACCGGCTCCAGCACATCGAAGGATGCGGCATCGGTCTGCGCGTCGGTGGCGTCGCCGCGGCCCGGAGCGAACGGCACGGAGACATCGTGACCGGCAGCCTTGGCAGCTTTCTCGACACCGACGTTGCCGGCCAGCACGATCACGTCGGCGACGCTTGCGCCATACTCCGCGGCGATCGGCTCAAGAACGCCGAGCACCTTGGCCAGACGGGCCGGCTCGTTGCCTTCCCAATCCTTCTGCGGCGCAAGACGGATGCGGGCACCGTTGGCGCCGCCGCGCATGTCAGAACCGCGATAGGTGCGGGCGCTGTCCCAGGCAGTCGAGACCAGTTCGGCAACGCTCAGGCCGGAGGCTGCGATCTTCGACTTGATCGCGCCGACATCGTAGTTGTCCGAACCGGCCGGAATCGGGTCCATCCAGATCAGATCTTCTGCCGGAACGTCCGGACCGACGTAGCGGACCTTCGGGCCCATGTCGCGGTGGGTCAGTTTGAACCAGGCGCGAGCGAAGGTGTCCCTGAAGTAGTCCGGATCGGCCATGAATTTCTGGCAGATCGCGTTGTAGGTCGGGTCCATCTTCATGGCCATGTCGGCGTCGGTCATGATTGGCATGCGGCGGACCGACGGATCGGTCGCGTCAACCGGCATGTGCTCTTCCTTGATGCCGACGGGCTGCCACTGGTTGGCACCGGCCGGGCTCTTGGCTAGTTCCCACTCATAGCCGAACAGCAGCTCGAAATAGCCCATATCGAACACGGTCGGGTTGGTGGTCCATGCGCCTTCGATACCGGAGGTGATGGCGTTGGTTGCCTTGCCGTCCAGGTTCGGGTTGATCCAGCCGAAGCCCATGTTCTCGACATCCGCAGCCTCGGGCTCGGCCCCGAGCGTGGCGGCATCGCCGTTGCCGTGGGTCTTGCCGACGGTGTGGCCGCCGGCGGTCAGCGCGGCGGTTTCCTCGTCATCCATGGCCATCCGGGCGAAGGTTTCGCGCACCTGAAGGGCTGTCTTCAGCGGGTCGGGCTGGCCGTTGACACCTTCCGGGTTGACGTAGATGAGACCCATCTGCACTGCAGCAAGCGGGTTTTCCATCGTGTCCGGCTTTCCGACGTCCTCGTAGCGGGTGTCGGACGGGGCCAGCCATTCCTTCTCGGCACCCCAGTAGGTGTCGATTTCCGGATGCCAGATGTCATTCCGGCCGAAACCGAAACCGAAAGTCTTCAGACCCATGTTATCATAGGCAATCGTGCCGGCGAGGATGATCAGATCGGCCCAGGAGACGGCGTTGCCGTACTTCTTCTTGAGCGGCCACAACAGGCGGCGGGCCTTGTCGAGGTTGCCGTTGTCCGGCCAGGAGTTCAGGGGTGCGAAACGGATATTGCCGGCGGCGCCGCCGCCACGGCCATCGGCCAGGCGGTAGGAACCCGCGGAGTGCCAGGCCAGACGGATCATCAGGCCGCCATAGTGGCCATAGTCGGCCGGCCACCAGTCCTGGCTGTCGGTCAGCAGGGCGTGCATATCCTTCTTGAGGGCTTCGATATCGAGCTTCTTCAGCTCTTCGCGGTAGCTGAAATCCTTGCCAAGCGGATTGGTCTTGGTGTCGTGCTGATGGAGGATGTCCAGGTTCAGCGATTTTGGCCACCAATCCATGACTGATGCGCCTGTTTCAGTGATGGCGCCGTGCATGACGGGGCATTTGCCCACTTTATCTATGACGTTCATTGTTTTCTCCGATCCTACCTGCGTTGTTGGCTTCATCCATGGATGAAATCCGGGAAATCTCTGGCTTGACCAAGCTTCACCCAAGCTCCGGTTCGCCTGCCTTCTGGCCGGCAAAAAACCGCTGCTCCGGGTGCCATGAGTCACCGAGACGATAAGAAGCTGCACAACTTCATGCTAAGGCCTCCGCGTCTCCTGACATTGACATATAGCAATCTCGCGATTGATTTAAGTTGAAATAATTGATCGTTGCGATAACTTCAGATTATGAGATATTTGACCCTCAAGCAACTTCGCTATTTCGAGGCGTTGGCCCAACACGGCCATTTCGGCCGCGCGGCGAGCGCCTGCGCGATTTCCCAACCCGCCCTGTCGGTCCAGATCAAGGAGCTGGAGGAATCCCTGGGTACCGAACTCTTCGAGCGCGGCGCCCGCCAGGTCCGGCTCACCAATTTCGGGGAAGAGTTCGCCGTGCGTGTCAGGTCTATCCTGCGCTCGGTCGATGAGCTGTCGGAACTGGCGCGCGCCTCGCACGATCATCTGGTCGGCCGGCTTCGCATCGGCGTGATCCCGACGATCGCTCCCTATCTGTTGCCCGATATCATCTCCAACCTGACAGCCATGAACACCAGCATCGACATCCAGATCCGCGAATCGCTGACGCCGATCCTGGTCCGCGAACTCTCCGATGGCCGCCTCGACGCGGCAATCGTTGCCCTGCCGGTATCCGAACCCTCGCTGACCGAGGTGTCCCTGTTTGAAGAGAATTTTGTCCTGGTCCGCCCGATCAAGGATGAAGGCAAGCCTGTTCCCAATCACGAAGCGCTGCGCGAAATGAAACTTCTTCTGCTGGAGGAAGGTCACTGCTTTCGTGATCAGGCGTTGTCGTTCTGCTCCATCCAATCGTCCCGTCCGCGCGAAATGCTCGATGCAAGCTCACTGGCCACATTGGTGCAGATGGTCGGCGCCGGCCTGGGCGTGACGCTGATTCCGGAAATGGCCATCGATGTGGAAACCCGCTCGGCACCGGTCTCGATCGCTCGGTTCAACACCCCTCAGCCATTGCGAACCATCGGCATGATCTGGCGCACGACAAGCCCTTTGTCCAAGCAGCTTCTGCAGATATCCGAAGTCGTCCGGCAGGCGTCTCGCGCCCAGCGGGCAGGTTAGACACCGGACGACCGGTCTTGCGCCACCGACTATTCGCGCGATGTCGGCCTTGCCTTGACCGATGCCATCGGCAGGACCTACTCTCAACACCTAACATTACGCGCGTAAAGTAAAATCTCTCATCCAGCGCAATTCATCCCGAGGCTGTGAGGTGCGATGATATTGCAGCGGGTCTGAAACAAGGGTTGAACGCATGACTGGACGCAAAATAAGAAACATGGAGGAATTTGCGGAGGTTAGCGGCATCTCGCGGCCAACCGTATCCAAGTACTTCAACGACCCCGACAGCGTTCGCAAAACCACCCGCTCACGGATCGAGGCCGCGCTGGAGGCCTATGATTACCGCCCGAACATCTTTGCGATCAACCAGAACCGCAAGCTGACCAAGACCATCGGCATTCTCGTCCCCTATCTCGCCGACCCGTTCTTTGTCGAAATCGCCCGCAAGATCGAGCGGCGCTGCATTGATGCCGGATTCTGGCCCATCGTCTTCAGCGCCCACGGCCAGCAGGACCTTGAAAACAACGCTCTGGCAACCTTGCAGTCGCTGCGCCCCGCCGGCGCACTGATCGCCCCGCTGGGGCGGAGCTCTGATTTCGAGAGCGTCCGGCGCTTCTCCGAGGAGGTCCCGACAGTTGTCTTCGACAGCAACCTGAAAGTCGGCGAAGCCTTTGTAGGATCTAACAATTTTCAAAGTATCGGGCTTATCGTCGACTATCTGTGCCGCACCGGCGAACCACCATGTTTCTTCGAGATGCCGCCGGTCAATCCGAACGCCAACAAGCGCCGCGACGCCTATACTCAGTCGATGGAACGCCTCGGGCACGACCCCAAGATAATCCAGGTCGAAGGCGCCGGCTGGGATTTCGAACGGATCGGGCTGGAGGGGGGAATGCGGCTGATTTCGGAGCGGGCGCTGCCCTCAGAAACCGTCCTTTGCAGCAATGACCGGTTGGCCATCGGCCTCATTGCCGCCGCCTACCAGAAGGGGCTCCGGGTCGGCCACGGCCCCGGCAGCGCCCTGCGCATCGCCGGCCACGACGACCACCCCTGGTCGCAGTTCACCTGCCCGCCCCTGACAACCGTTTCACAGGATTACAGCGCTATCGCCGAACGCAGCTTCGAGCTGCTTTTCGGCCTCATCGAAGGCGGCCATACCCCGGGCGAACGTCGGGAAATCCTGTTTGAAGGCAAGCTGGTGCTGAGATCTTCGGCATAGTTTGCGGAAACATGCAGAGATCGAAATTTTACGGGAGTAAAGATTTATATTGACTCGCAGCGTTAACCGATCTTAAGGTTTCTCCGAGCATCCAGCAGATCACGGGAGGATATTTGGATGAAACTGAGGAGTACACTTATCGCGGCTACTGCGCTTGTGTCGGTCACATCGACCGCCGCCATCGCGGATACGCTAACCATCGCCACGGTGAACAACGGTGACATGATCCGCATGCAGGGTCTGACCGAGGACTTCACCGCCAAGACCGGCCACACCGTCGAGTGGGTCACGCTCGAGGAAAACGTCCTGCGTCAGCGCGTCACCACCGACATCTCGACCAAGGGCGGCGCTTTCGACCTCATGACAATCGGCATGTACGAAGCACCGATCTGGGCCAAGAACGGCTGGCTGGTTCCGCTGAACGATCTTTCGGCCGAATACAACGCCGCCGACATCCTGCCGGCGATGGCCAACGGTCTGTCCTACGACGGCACGCTCTACGCCGCACCGTTTTACGGTGAATCGTCGATGATCATGTACCGCACCGACCTGATGGAAAAAGCCGGGCTGACCATGCCCGAAGCCCCGACCTGGGACTTCATCAAGGAAGCCGCGGTGGCAATGACCGACCGCGACAATGAAATCAACGGCATCTGCCTGCGCGGCAAGGCCGGCTGGGGTGAAGGCGGCGCCTTCATTACCGCTATGTCGAATTCCTTCGGCGCGCGTTGGTTCGACGAAGACTGGAAAGCCCAGTTCGACACACCGCAGTGGGCCAACACCCTCAACTTCTACGTCGACATGATGACCCAGGCAGGCCCTCCAGGCTACGCTACCAACGGCTTCAACGAAAACCTGTCGCTGTTCCAGCAGGGCAAGTGCGGCATGTGGATCGACGCCACCGTGGCGGCCTCGTTCGTGACCAACCCGAAGGACTCGACCGTGGCTGACAAGGTCGGCTTCGCTCTGGCCCCTGATACCGGTCTCGGCAAACGCTCCAACTGGCTGTGGGCCTGGGCGCTGGCAATTCCGACCGGCACCGCAAAGGAAGCCGCTGCCAAGCAGTTCATCGAATGGGCAACCGGCACCGGCTACATCGAGCTGGTTGCATCCAAGGAAGGCTGGGCAAACGTTCCTCCGGGCGCGCGCACCTCGCTCTACGAGAACCCGAACTACCAGGCGGTTCCGTTTGCCAAGATGACGCTGGAATCGATCCTGTCGGCTGATCCGAACAACCCGACCGTCGACCCGGTGCCTTATGTCGGCATCCAGTTCGCGGCCATTCCCGAGTTCGCCGGCATCGCGACCGAAGTGAGCCAGGAGTTCTCGGCAGTCTACGCAGGTCAGCAGACCGTTGAAGAAGCCCTGGCCAAGGCTCAGGCGCTGACCACCGACGCAATGGAAGCCGCAGGTTACTGAGGCATCCTCCCAGGCCGGAGGGCGGGCTTTGCCTCGTCCTCCGGCCACTTATTCCCAAATGACATCTGTTCCTGGCAGCCCATCGCTGCCCATTGTGGAGACACGTCATGGCCACCCAGCAATCCCGTTCCGCAGCGCGACTGATGATGGCGCCCGCCGTGATCCTGCTCCTTGGCTGGATGCTGGTGCCGCTGATCATGACCCTGTGGTTTTCGTTCCGCACCTACCTGCCGATGCGCGGCGGCGATCTGGGCTGGGCCGGAATTGAAAACTATGTGCGCTTCGTAAGCTCCAGCTCGTTCTGGCCCAGCGTTCAGGTCACCCTGATGATCGTCGGCGGCGTTCTGGCGATCACCATTGTCTTTGGCATCATCCTCGCACTGCTGCTTGATCAGCCGATGTGGGGACAGGGCATTGTCCGCATCCTGGTCATTGCGCCCTTCTTCGTCATGCCAACCGTGTCCGCGCTGGTCTGGAAGAACATCTTCATGGATCCGGTCAACGGATTGTTCGCGCATCTCTGGAAATTCTTCGGGGCGACCCCGGTCGAGTGGCTGAGCCAGGCCTCGATTCAGTCGATCATCATGATCGTCAGCTGGCAGTGGCTGCCGTTTGCAACGCTCATCCTGCTGACTGCGGTGCAGTCGCTCGACAGCGAGCAGATGGAAGCAGCCGAAATGGATGGGGCGCCGGTCCACAAGCGGTTCTGGTTCCTGACCCTGCCGCATCTGGGTCGCGCGATCACCATCGTGATCCTGATCCAGACGATCTTTCTGCTGTCGATCTTCGCCGAAATCTTCGTGACCACGGGCGGTGCCTTCGGTACCCGCACGCTGACCTACCTGATCTTCCAGCGTGTTCTGGAAAGTCAGAATGTCGGTCTCGGCTCGGCCGGAGGCGTCTATGCAATCATTCTCGCCAATATCATTGCCATCTTCCTGATGCGCATCGTCGGCAAGAACCTTGACGCGTAAGGGGAGACGGACATGGCACGTGCAGTCACAACCAACCGCAAGCTGATCAACACCGTCATCGCCTGGGCGATCGGGCTGCTGATCTTTTTCCCGATCCTCTGGACGATCCTGACCAGCTTCAAGACCGAGGCGCAGGCGATCAGCGATCCGCCGGTCTTCCTGTTCTTTGACTGGACGCTGGAAAACTATGGCGTCGTCCAGGAACGGTCCGACTATGTCCGGTTCCTGTGGAACTCGATCATCATTGCCGGCGGTTCCACCGTACTGGGCCTGATCATCGCGGTGCCCGCAGCCTGGTCGATGGCCTTCGTGCCGTCCAAGCGCACCAAGGACATCCTGCTGTGGATGCTCTCGACCAAGATGCTTCCGGCGGTCGGCGTGCTTTACCCGATCTACCTGATCTTCATCCAGCTTGGCATTCTCGACACTCGCACCGGCCTGGTGGTCGTAATGATGCTGATCAATCTGCCGATCATCGTCTGGATGCTCTACACCTACTTCAAGGAAATCCCCGGCGAGATCCTCGAAGCCGCACGGATGGACGGCGCGTCACTGAGGGATGAGATCCTTTATGTTCTCACCCCGATGGCGGTTCCCGGCATCGCCTCCACGCTGCTGCTGAACTTCATCCTCGCCTGGAACGAAGCGTTCTGGACGCTCAATTTGACCGCCGCCAAGGCGGCGCCGCTGACCGCGTTCATCGCCAGTTATTCCAGTCCTGAAGGACTGTTCTACGCCAAACTTTCGGCGGCCTCGACCATGGCCATCGCGCCGATCCTGATCCTGGGCTGGTTCAGCCAGAAACAACTCGTCCGGGGTCTGACCTTCGGCGCCGTGAAATAGGGGGAGAATCGACATGGGAAGCATCACGCTCAGTCAGGTCACCAAGACATTCGGGAACGTAAATGTCATTCCGCCGCTGGACCTGCAGATCAACGACGGCGAGTTCGTGGTCTTTGTCGGCCCGTCGGGCTGCGGCAAGTCCACGCTTCTGCGCCTGATCGCCGGGCTCGAGGACACCACATCGGGCAATATCGAGATCGACGGCAAGGACGCCACCGGTCTGCCTCCGGCCAAGCGCGGCCTGGCGATGGTGTTCCAGAGCTACGCGCTTTACCCGCACATGACGGTGCGCAAGAACATCGCCTTCCCGATGAAGATGGCGAAGATGCCGCAGGAAGAGCAGGACAAGCGGATTGCCTCGGCCGCCGCTGCGTTGAATCTCACCGACTATTTGGACCGGCGCCCTGGCCAACTTTCCGGTGGCCAGCGCCAGCGTGTCGCCATCGGCCGGGCCATCGTGCGCGAACCGTCGGCCTTCCTGTTCGACGAGCCGCTGTCCAACCTCGACGCGGCCTTGCGTGTCGGCATGCGGATGGAAATCTCGGAGCTGCACAAGAAGCTTGCCACCACCATGGTCTATGTCACCCACGACCAGGTCGAGGCGATGACCATGGCCGACAAGATCGTCGTGCTGCATGCCGGTGTGATCGAGCAGGTCGGCAGCCCGCTGGAGCTCTATCGCACCCCCCGCAACAAGTTTGTCGCGGGCTTTATCGGCTCGCCTCGAATGAACCTGATGGAAGGCCCCGAGGCCGCCAAACACAACGCCCACACGATCGGTATCCGCCCCGAACACATCGATATCTCCGATACGGCCGGAACCTGGCAGGGCGTGGTTGGCGTCGCCGAACACCTTGGCTCTGACACGTTCATGCACATCCACGGCATACCCGGCTGCGATCCGCTGACGGTGCGGGCCGGCGGCGAGGTCAGCGTCAAGCATGGCGACACCGTGCACCTGACGCCGCAGCCTGAGCACATTCACAGGTTCGACAGCCAGGGGCTCCGCATCGAATGAAGCGTCTTGAAGGAAAATCCGCCCTGATAACCGGGGCCGCACGCGGGATCGGCAAGGGGTTTGCCGAAGCCTATGTGCGCGAAGGCGCAACCGTTGCCATTGCCGACATCAACATGGCCGCAGCCCGCGAAGCCGCAGCCGCGATCGGCGATGCAGCCTACGCTGTCGAGCTGGATGTCACGCGCCAGGACAGCATCGATGCGGCAATTTCTGCTGTGGTCGGCCACGCCGGCAAGCTCGACATCCTGATCAACAATGCCGCTCTGTTCGATGCCCACAATATCGTCGACATCACCCGCGACAGCTACGAGAAACTCTATGCCATCAATGTGGCCGGAACGCTGTTCACCCTGCAGGCTGCCGCGCGGCAGATGATCAAGCAGGGCCATGGCGGCAAGATCATCAACATGGCCTCGCAGGCCGGCAGGCGTGGCGAAAGCCTCGTTGCCGTCTATTGCTCGACCAAGGCGGCGGTGATCTCGCTCACCCAATCTGCCGGGCTCAACCTGATCCAGCACGGCATCAACGTCAACGCCATCGCGCCCGGCGTCGTCGACGGCGAGCACTGGCAGCATGTCGACGCCATGTTCGCCAAGCTGGAAGGCAAGAAACCCGGCCAGAAGAAGGCCGAAGTCGAGGAAGGGGTTCCCGCCGGCCGTTTCGCGACACCTGCTGATCTCACCGGCATGGCGATTTTTCTGGCCTCTGCCGAATCCGATTACATCGTTTCCCAGACATATAATGTCGACGGCGGCCAGTGGATGAGTTGATCAGACATGCACCTTTCCAACGCCACCTTAACTGATCTGCCCGACGGAGTTTCCGGCCCGACCTATGATCGATCCGCTCTGACACCCGGGATTGTTCATATCGGCCTGGGAAATTTTCATCGTGCCCATCAGGCCTGGTATCTGCACCGGCTGATGCAGCAGGGGCTGGCGCTGGATTGGGCGATTATCGGCGCCGGCGTGCGTGCCTATGACGAAGCCCAACGCCAGAAACTGGCGGCACAGGACTACCTGACCACCCTGATCGAACTCGATCCCGCCGGCCGGTCGGCCGAAATTGTCGGCTCGATGATCGACTACATTCCGATTGTTGAGGGCAATGGCCCGTTGATCGTACGGATGGCCGATCCGGCCATTCGCATCGTCGCACTGACCATTACCGAGGGCGGTTACTACATCGATCCTGTGACCAAGGATTTCGATGCCAGCCACCCCGACATTCAGCACGATGCCGCCAACCCCCAAAGGCCCCTGACCGCGTTCGGTGCGATCGTCGCGGCCCTGAAGCTGCGCCGCGCCAGTGGCGCCGGCCCTTTTACCGGTCTGAGCTGTGACAATCTGCAAGGCAATGGTGCCATCCTGCGCCAGACCGTGGTTTCGCTCGCGCGGCTATCGGATCCCGGGCTGGCGCAGTGGATCGATGCGGAGTGCAGCTTTCCAAATTCGATGGTCGATTGCATCGTTCCGGCCACCGGCCCCAAGGAACTGGCGCTGGTGCGGCAATTCGGCATCGATGACGCCACGCCCGTGACCCATGAAAATTTCCGCCAATGGGTGATCGAGGATGACTTTTGCGCCGGCCGCCCGGACTGGGACAAGGCCGGCGCCACCTTCTCCGCCAAGGTGCATGACTACGAGGCGATGAAGATCCGCATTCTCAATGGCGGACACCAGCTGATCGCCAATCCCGGCGAAATCCTGTCGGTCGACACCATCGCCGGCTGCATGGCCCATCCGCTGATCGGCGCGTTTTTCCGCAAGGTTGCCAGCGACGAAATCGCGCCGCTTGTCGATCCGGTGGAGGGCATGAAGCCCAAATCCTATGTCGAGCTGATCGTCCGTCGTTTCTCAAATCCCGAGATCGTCGACACGGTGCGCCGCGTCGCCTTTGACGGCTCATCCCGCCACACCGGGTTTATTCTGCCGGTGGTGCGCGAGGCGCTGGAAACAGGCCGCCCGGTCGAAGGCCTGGCTCTCGCCGAGGCGCTCTGGGCTCGCATGTGCGCCGGCACCCGCGAGGACGGCACAACCATCGAACCCAACGACCCGCTCTGGGACCGCCTGACGATCGCGGCAAACGCGGCGAAGACGACGCCGCAAGCCTGGCTGGATCAGCGCGAACTCTATGGCGACCTTGCCGGCGCGCCGGAATTTGCCGAAGCGTTCAAACGCTGGCTCGAATTGATCTGGTCGCAAGGCAGCGCCGTGGCACTCCAGACCTATCTCGAACGATAAGGCGCTCTCGGACGGCCTTGAAAATCAGGCTGAGTTGGCATCATCACCACGGCAAAGCCTATTTCTGATGCGCCTGCAGCACCTCCAGAAACGCGTCCCCATAGCGCTCGAGCTTTGACTGCCCGACCCCGGAAATCCCGAGCAGCGCCTCGCTGTCGGCCGGACGGTTGGTCGCAAAGGCCACCAGCGTGGTATCGGGAAACACCAGATATGGCGGCACCCCCAACTCCTTGGCGATCGCCATGCGGGCGGCACGCAACGCTTCGAATAGCTCCATATCGGCCTCTTCCAGCGCGGACTTGGCGTTCAGCGAGCTCGAGGACTGACGCTTCGATGCTTTTCCCGTCGTCGGACGGTCCTTGCGGAACCGCACCTCGCGTTCGCGCTTGAACACCGCGCGCGCATCCGGCTCGAGTTTCAGCGCCCCGTAGGCCTCGTGATCGACGCTGACCAGGCCGCTGGCAAGCAGCTGGCGGTAGACCGACTGCCAGGTTTTCGCCGGTATGTCCTTGCCCGCGCCGAAGACCGGCATGTCGACATGACCGAAGCGTTGTGTCTTCTCGTTCTCGTTGCCCATCAGCACGTCGACCAGGTGCCCGGTGCCGAAGCGTTCGCCGGTCCGGTAGATCGCCGCCAACGCGGTGATGGCGGCATCGGTCCCGTCCCAGGTCTCGACCGGCTTGAGGCAGGTATCGCAATTGCCGCAACTGCCCTGATGCGCCTCGCCGAAATGCGCGAGCAACGCCTGCCGCCGGCAGCCCGCCGTTTCGCAGATGGCGAGCAGCGCATTGAGCTTGGCACGCTCGACCCGCTTGATATCGTCGCCCGACGCCCCTCCATCGATCATCCGGCCGCGCTGAATGACATCCGCCATGCCGTAGGCCATCCAGACATCGGACGGCAGGCCATCACGGCCGGCGCGGCCGGTCTCCTGGTAATAGGCCTCGACCGAGCCGGGCAGATCCATATGCGCGACATAGCGCACATTGGGTTTGTCGATGCCCATGCCGAAGGCCACGGTAGCGACCAGGCAGAGATCTTCTTCCTTGATGAAGGCGTCCTGGTTGGCATCGCGGACCTCACGCGTCATCCCGGCGTGATAGGCCCGCGCCCGGATGCCCTGCTTGTTGAGCCACTCTGCAGTATCCTCGACCTTGGCACGTGACAGGCAATAGACGATGCCGCTCGATCCCTTGTGACGGGAGAGAAACCGCAACAGCTGCTGGCGCGGCTGGTCACGCTCGACAATTTCATAGGCAATGTTGGGGCGGTCGAACGACGTGGTAAACACCTCGGCAGACCGCAGCGCCAGCTTGTCGATGATGTCTTCGCGGGTGTGCGGATCGGCCGTCGCCGTCAACGCCATGCGCGGCACGCCCGGATAGTGCTCGGCAAGATGACCGAGCTCCCGGTATTCCGGCCGGAAATCATGCCCCCACTGCGACACGCAATGCGCTTCATCAATGGCAAACAACGCAATCTTCGCGTTGCCGATCATGTCCTTGAAACCGGGCGTGACGATGCGCTCCGGCGTGACATAGAGAAGATCAAGCTCTCCGTCTGCAATGGCCCGGCGGACATCCATAAACTCTTCACGGGTCAGCGAGGAATTGAGAGCCGCGGCGCGAACGCCCAGCTGCTTGAGGGCTTCCACCTGATCACGCATCAATGCAATCAGCGGCGATACCACGATGCCGACGCCATCCCGGCACAGCGCCGGGATCTGGAAGCACAAGGATTTCCCGGCGCCGGTCGGAAACAGCACGACCGCATCGCCACCCGCCACCACCTGATTGACGACATCCGCCTGCTTTCCCCGGAATTCGGAGTACCCGTAAACCCGCTTCAGGATGGCGAGCGGGTCTTCAGCACCAGGTTTGGCGAAAACGGGATCGGCATGGTTCTGGGATTGCGGCATGGAATCGCTTTCAAGGGAAGAGCCGGTCTTATGGCACAGATCCGCCCGCGGTCGCGAGTGTTTGCACAAACAGCTTCACGATTATGCCCAGGAAGGCCGCGCATCATGCCTGACGCGCGGCGCTGGAGATCAGATCGCTGCGACGCAGATGATTTCGACCTTGTAGTCCGGGGTTGCCAGCCTGGCTTCGCCGGTGGCCCGCGCAGGCGCGTTGCCCGGCGACACCCATGCGTCCCAGACAGCGTTCATCTCGGCAAAATCGTCCATGGAGGCCATCCAGATCGTTGCCTGCAGAATCTTTGTCTTGTCAGATCCCGCAGCCGCCAGCAGCCGTTCGATATTGGCCAGGATATCCTGGGTCTGCACCGTGACGCTGGCGCCGGCTGTACCGACCTGCCCAGCAAGATAGACCGTGTTGCCATGGATGACGGCCTGGCTCATGCGAGGCCCGGTTTCCATACGCGTAATTTCGCTCATGTGTTTTATCCTTGTTGAGAATTCAATGCATCGCGCCCGGGGCTGAGCGCCTCGATGACGCTCGCATCGAGCGACGACGAACGCCCCAGACACAGATCAGCGGCCAGTAGCGACAGCGCCGGCGCTGTCTGCATACCGTAACCACCCTGCCCGGCAAGCCAGAAAAAACCATCGGCATCCGGTGCGAAACCAACCACAGGCGTCCGGTCGGGCGCAAAGGTGCGCATGCCCGCCCAGGAATGTTCGACCCGTGTGATCGGAATGGTCACCGCCTGTTCGAAACGGTGAAGCCCCTCGGCGATCACCATGTCGTCGGCCCAGACATCATGCGGCTCGACAGGGTCTTCCTCCGCCGGCGAAATCATCAGCTTGCCGGCTTCCGGCTTGGCATACCACTGGTCGCCTGCATTGGCGAACAACGGCCAGCGGTTGATGTCATAGCCATCGGGCGCCGGGATCAGCACCGCCGAGCGGCGCAAAGGCCCCAGACCCAGAGTACGGACACCAGCCATCCGCGCCACAGTGTCGGCCCAACCGCCGGCCGCATTGATCAGAATCGGCGCCGAAAACTCTCCCGCCGGCGTCGTCACCGACCAGACACCGTCACGGCGGACAATGGACTGCACCGGCGCACCGGTGATGATCTGGCCGCCGTGGCCGCGGAGCTTGCGGGCAAAGCCCTGCAACATCCGGTCGACATCGATGTCCTGCGCATCCCATTCGATCGCGGCAGCGGCGATCGCCTCTTCCCGCAGGATCGGCACCAGCTCGAGCGCCTCACGCGGGGACAGCCGTTCCAGGCCGGCACTGCCGTCGAGATAAGCATCGAACTTGGGAAGGTCTTCCTCCATAGCCAGCAGCAACTCGCCACGCGGCGACAGCAGGCTGGTATCGGAAATGCCTTCGGGACGCGCCAGGAACAGTGCCGAGGCGGCATTGAGTGCCCGCAAGGTGGTATTGCCGTAATTGCGGATGAAGATCGCCGCCGAGCGGCCGGAGGAATGGTGACCGATCACCGGTTCGGCCTCGAGCACGGTCACTGCCGCATCGGGCGCCAGGCGGGCGGCGGCACTGATGCCGGCAATACCGCCGCCAATCACCAGAATGTCGGAACCTGTACTCATCCCGCGTCGGGCCCGTTGAGAAAGTGTTTCAGATTGCCAGCCGGATCGGCCGAAAGACCGCCACCTTCCTGCACGATGACGATCGTCAGGTCCAGCCCCGCAACCACCACGCACAATCGGTTTATCGATACTGCCGCATCCCCAGCCGGAGACAGCGCGACAGGACCACTAGGCCCGCTTGCCCAGATCCTCGAAGCCCTCGCCGTCAAGCGTGATGAACTGGGTCTCACTGGTATGAACAAAACCGAGACGCTCGTAAAAGGCCAGCGCCTTCGGGTTGTCATGGTAGACATTGAGCCGGATGAAACTCGCGTCCCAGGCCGCAATCCCGGCAGCCCGGACTTCCGCCAAAAGCCGCTCGCCAAGCCGCTTTCCCCGGACCTGTTCTGCGACCCAGAGATCCGAAACATAGATTCCGACACCGCCCTTTACCGTTGAAAAGAACGGTGAATAGGCCACCACACCGACAACATTGCCCTCTGAACTCTCAGCCAGCAGCGCATGCATGACGGGCGCCGATCCGAAACAGAACCGGGCCATATCGGCATCGCTGGCCCGGTGCACGTCACCCATGTCGGCCGAGAGCTGACCCAACGCCCGGTTCAGATCCGAGGCATCCTCGGGCAGGGCCTGCCTGATGCTGATATCGTCCATGTTCAATGTCCCTTGTTCTGTTCTTGGGTGCTGCAGCGGGCGCCTGCCTGCTCGGACATTGCCATTCTGCATTCTGCGCCGGAGCGACACGCCGGTTCACCAGTTCCGTATTGGATTTTACCGGCTTGCCGCAAGCCCTGTTTGGCCCAGGCAATATCGTACATTGTCTCCAGCCTGGGTCTGCAGATGGCCAGATCCTCGATCCAGCACAATCATTGGCGGACATGCCAGCCGGACGAAGCCGTGGCTTGACTTGTACTGGTGTGATTCACAGAATTTTTATTGGTTTGTTGCTAATGGACACCTGTTGAAAGGCTTCGAGGAAACAATGTCCGGCCCCAAATTCCGTATCGCATCCATTCTTGCAATAGCGGCAATCACCATCTCTACAGTGGCTTTGCCTTCCGCCAAGGCAGATGTTCTTCGTATTGGCGGCACCGGCGCAGCGACAGAATTGATGAAACTGCTGGGCGCCGCATTCGAGGCGAAAGAAAAAGACACAAAAGTAGAAGTCATACCCGGTCTCGGCAGTTCCGGAGCGATCGCCGCCACCATGGATGGCGCCCTCGATCTTGCGATTTCCGCACGCCCCTTAAAGCCGGCTGAAACAGGCCTGAGCGAGAAGGTTGGAGCCCGAACGCCTTTTGTTCTGGTCAGCTCAAACCCGGCCCCCGGCAATATCGCTACAAAGGACATCGCTGGATTCTATTCGTCGGCAACTTCCACATGGCCTGACGGTTCGGCTCTTCGGGTTATTCTCCGGCCAAAAAGCGAGAGCGACACGGCGCTGTTGGGAGCAACGTTTCCGGGGATGGCCGAAGCTATCGAACAGGTCCGCAACCGCATTGATGTGCCGCAGGCCGCAACCGACCAGGACAACCTGAAAATGGCGGCGGCCATCAAGGGATCTCTTGTTGCCACCAGCCTGGCGCAGTTGGTAACCGAGCATCACCGCCTGCAACTCCTCACGATTGATGGCGTCGAACCTACGCTCGAAAACCTCGAAAGTGGAAAGTACCCCCATTCCAAGCCGTTCCGGTTTGTCTTCCCCGCCACTCCAGCACCGCTGGTTGAGCGTTTCGTTGCCTTTGTTGCCTCTGCTGACGGTGAAAGCCTGCTGCACGAGGCCGGTTGCCTCGCAGAGGCCCAGTGACCAGCAAGTTCAAATTAGCGACACTGATCCGCATCGCTCTGGCGATCGCGATCGCGATCGCCGTGATTCCGCCCATCACGTATTGGTTTATCTCCTACCGGCAAATGGGAAACGAGGCCTCGTTTATCGCGAACTTGCAGGCCGCGCGGGTTTCCAAATACATCTACTCACACGAAAGAATGTGGCAATATCAGAAGGTCAGACTGAGCGAGATCGTTGATCTTCAAATCAAACAAGCCGTCATCAGCCAGCAACGCATTATCGACAACGACGGCAAGCTTGTTGTCGCTGTCGGAGACCCGTCCGGTCGCTTGCGGTTAACCCGCAGCGCCCCGATCAGCATTGCCAACAAAGAGATCGGCCGCCTCGAGGTGGAGGCCCCGCTTGCGTCAGTGGCCTGGGAAACCCTGCTGTTCGGACTTGTCACCTCGCTGATCGGTGTTGCCGCCTATTTTGCCCGCACCATCCCGATCCGCCGGCTCGACAAGACGATCCGTGAACTAAAGGATGCCAGCGATGTCCTCAAACAGCGTTCAGGGCAATTGAACGAGGCTCAGCATCTGGGAAAGATCGGCGATTGGAGCTACAGTTTTGGCGAAAAGGATCTCTGGTGGGCGGACGAAATCTACCTTCTTCTGGGGTACGCGCCTGGGGACTTTGTCCCGACATGGGACGCCGTCATGGAGCTTTACACCGATGACGGCGGCGCCCGGTTGCTCGAGGTGCAGGCTGAAGTCATCCGATACGACGTTGTCAGAAGTCTCGATACCAAGGTCAGGCGCGGCGACGGTGAGATTGGATATTTTGCCGTCACGACCAAACTGAGAACCGACAGCGAAGGCCGCAAGATAGGCGTCTACGGCACCATTCAGGACATCACCGACCGCAAGGCGGCCGAGGAAAAACTTGAAATCCTTGCATTTCACGACCCACTCACCGGTCTCGCCAACCGGACCCTTTTCCACCGCCGGATTGACGAGGTACTTGCGCGCTGCAAGCGGACCGGAGAACGCAGCGCACTGCTTCTGCTCGATCTGGACCGCTTCAAGGATGTCAACGATACGCTCGGCCACTCGGTCGGCGACGCCCTTCTGGTCAAGGTCGCGCATCTGCTTGCCCGCACTTTGGGAAATGAGCATTTCGTCGCCCGCCTCGGCGGTGACGAGTTTGCAATCTTGCTCGAAGGCGTGACCGGCCTGGACGAGTGCGAGCGCATTGCCTCCCAAATCGTCACCGTTATATCCGGAATGACGGTCCTTGACCGGATCGAAGTAACCGTGGGCACCAGTATTGGCATTGCGGCCATGGTCCAACATGGCACGACCTCGACCGATCTTCTGCGCAATGCCGATCTTGCCCTCTACGGCGCCAAGGAAGAAGGACGCGGCCGGTATAAGATCTTTGAACCCGGCATGGATGAAGCCGTGCAGGAAAAGGTTGCTCTGGCCATGGATCTTCGCAATGCACTGGCAAGTGACGAAGGCCTTGCCGTTCATTATCAACCGCAGGTCGACCTTTCTACCGGCCGGGTGATCGGATACGAAGCCCTGGTCCGCTGGAACCATCCCGTGCGCGGAAACGTGTCACCTACCGTTTTCATTCCCATTGCGGAGAGTTCCCATCTCATCTGCGATCTTGGCTACTGGGTTCTCAGGCAATCTGCGCTCCAGGCAAAGAAATGGCTGGAGGCCGGAGCCCCTGCGCCCGCGATCGCTGTCAATGTGTCTGCGGCGCAGATCTGGAATTCGGATCTGGTAAACGATGTCAGCACCGTCCTCGCTGAAACGGGCCTGCCCCCCGAATTGCTGTGCCTGGAACTGACCGAAAGCCTGCTCGTAGATCAGAACGAAGGCCGGGTGCGGTCTGTGCTGAAAGACTTGAAGCAGTTTGGCGTTTCACTGGCACTGGACGATTTCGGCACCGGCTATTCGTCGCTGGGGTATCTGACACAGCTACCGTTCGACAAATTGAAAATCGACAGGGTCTTCATTGACAGAGCGCCTGATTCTGACCGCGCTATCGAATTGCTCCGGGGTATTATTGCGCTGGGTCGCGGATTGGGTATGACGACGATTGCTGAAGGCGCCGAGCAGCAGGACGAGATCGCCCTCCTGAAGGATCTCGAATGTGATCAGGTTCAGGGGTACGTCTTTGCCGAGCCGGCGCCGGCCGGGGAGGCGCTGGCTTTTGCGCTCCGGCTTGACGCCGCGGCGATGGCCGAAAAGCCGCTTAAAAAACAGTCCGGCAAGCGGACTGGCAAGGCGACGGCGGGCTGATCCCGGCCAACCACCAGAAATCCGGCATGAGTTCGGCCCAAGCCCCCGGAAACTGATCGCATAAAACCAGGCGCGCTGCAGATCATTGGTGTCGCCATTGAAGCTCCGTATCCGCTCTTGCCGGTCCGGTATGCCTGACCGGCAAGCCAGGTTCAGGCGGGCGCGTTAACGATAGCTCGAGATGCATTTGCAAAGTCGGCACCGCTGCTCTATTAAAACATGACAATTTTACACTAGTTAGATTTCCACGGGACCCATCTCCTGGACTCTACGCGTTCCATGGCAGGTCGCCGCAATGACATTCCAACCGCGAATGGACAACGATATCAGCGGATTCTCGGTCATCGGTGACCTTGCCCGGCGATCCTGGAACGGTATCGTTGCCGATGTCTGGAGCGTCGCTTGCGCGCCATCGGCTGGCGGCCGTTATGTCTCAGCCGACCCACGCCTCTTCGTCGTGCTCGAAGCGCGCGGCGGACGCAACTGCAACATTCGCCTGTCGCCCAAAGATACCGGCGTGGTGCAGGACTACAGCCAGCAGGCGATTTCCTACATCCCGGCCGAAATGGAACTGTGGGCCGAAGCGCTCGACATCGAGTTCGTGCGGCACCTCGACCTGCACTTCAATATCGATACCATCGCCACGCGTCTGCAGGAGGATCTCGATACACGCCCGCTTTCGACGCCTCGGCTGATGTTTTCCGATCCACGAATTCTTTCGCTCGCGCAACTGATCGCCGCCGAATGCGCCAATCCGCAGCCGCTGCACGATCTTTATGGCGATGGCCTGACGGTGGCACTGTTCATCGACCTGATGCGGTTGGCGCCGCCGCCTGCGCCGCGCAAACGCGGACAGCTTGCAGGCTGGCAGTTGCGCCGCGCCATTTCGCATATCGAGGAACATTGCCTGCGCAACATCCGGCTGGAGGAGCTCGCTACCCTGACCGGCCTGTCGCAATCCCATTTCAGCCATGCCTTCAAGGCTTCCACCGGCATGGCCCCGCACCACTGGCAGATGAAGGCGCGCATCGAGCGGGCCAAGAAGATGATGCTCTCGACCAACATCGCGTTGACCGGCATTGCAGCGGAAACCGGGTTCTCCGACCAGGCCCACTTCACCCGGGTTTTCCGCAAGACGGTCGGCGCCACGCCGGCAAACTGGAAGAAGGCCCGCACCTCCTGAACAGAAAAACCGCATGATCGGGCGATCATGCACGGGGACAAGCCGCGAGAATTGCCAAGAACGTTCAATTTGCCCGGATCGCGACAAGCCTCGCCCTAAAACTTGATGTAAAAACTCATCTTATCACATCAGACACACACAGCTTGAACGCCTCGTCAGGCGGCTCGAAGCCCATTGGAACAGGGATGGCACCACCAATGCTCAGAACAACAAGACAAACGCGGATGAAAACCGCTCTCATGGCGGGGGTTGCAATCGCGTCCATCGCAATGCCCGGATCGGCACACGCTGACGACCAGGCAGACACCCGGCTCGAGCGTGTCGTTGTCGAGGGAGAAGCCGCAGCCGCGCAGCCGGGAACCGGCCCGGTCGACGGCTATGCCGCCAGGGACACCACGACCGGCTCGAAATCCGCCACACCGCTCAAGCTGGTGCCGCAGTCGGTCTCCGTCATCGGCTCCCAGGAGCTTGCCGATCGCGGCGTCGTCAACAAGATCGATGAAGCCCTGCGCTATACCCCCGGTGTCACCCCGGAACCTTTCGGGACCGACCCGGACACCGACTGGTTCTACATTCGCGGCTTCGATGCAACTCAGCAAGGCGTGTTCCTGGATGGTCTGAATCTCTACAGCTATGGATTTGGCGGATTCCAGATTGATCCGTTCATGGTCGAGCGTGTCGAAGTGCTCAAGGGACCGGCCTCGGTGCTCTACGGCGGCTCCAATCCCGGCGGCATTGTCAACCTGGCACGCAAGCGGCCGCTCGACGAGCCACTTTTCTACACCGAGATCGGCATCAACAGCGACGGCAACGCCTACACCGGCTTTGACGCTTCCGACAAGCTCAACGACGACGGCACCCTGACCTATCGCGTGACCGGCAAGGTCAGCGGTGGCGACAACTACTCGGATTTCTCCGAGGACCTGCGCGGCTTCATCATGCCGCAGATCACCTACGCACCGGACGAAGCCACCAGCCTGACGCTTTACAGCTACCTATCCGGGCTGGACCAGGTGCATATCGGCAACGGCTTCCTGCCTTATGTCGGTACCGTCGTCGACGCGCCGTTCGGCAGGATTGCCCGCGATGCCTTCTATGGCGAGCCGGGCATCGACAATGGCAAGGTTACCCAGAAGATGGTTGGCTACGAGTTCGAGCATGAACTCGAAAACGGCATCAAGCTCAGCCAGAACGCACGCTACGGTAATCTTCACAAGACCGAAGCCGGGCCATACCCCTATGGCTATGTCGGCGGCACGCCGACCGGCCCCGACTACCTGATCAACCGTATCGGCTTCGAGGCGACGACCGATGTCGACACCTTCGCCATCGACAACCGCGCCGAAACCGAGTTCGAGCTTGGCGCCACCAGCCACTCCGTCCTCGCCGGCATCGATTACAAGTACTACGAGCTCGAGCACGTCCAGGCCTGTTGCGGCGCCACCTCGATCAGCGCCACCAACCCGGTCTACGGCGCAGCCCAGGGTGCCAATTTCGTCTATCTCGACCAGACCCTGACCCAGCAGCAGGTCGGCGCCTATGTGCAAGATCAGATCCGCTTCGGCGGCGGCTGGCTGGCCACGCTGAATGGCCGGTACGACTATGTCGACACCAAGTCCGAAGCCCGTGTCGGCACCAGCTACACCTCGAATGACGCAGCATTCAGCGGTCGTGGTGGTCTCGCCTATGAATTCGACAATGGCCTGACGCCCTATTTCAGTGCAGCGACCTTCTTCAATCCGATCATCGGCGTCAGCCCGACGGCTGCCTTCGTGCCCGAAAAAGGCCATCAGTTCGAGGCCGGCCTGAAATACCAGCCCGGTTCCTTCGATGGCCTGTTCACCGCGTCCGTGTTCCAGCTCACCAAGCAGAACGTGGCGGTCGCCGTGCCGGGAACCTTCAACCAGGAACAGCGTGGCGAGATCCAGTCCTCCGGCATCGAACTCGAAGCCAAGGTCGACCTGAACGCCAACTGGAAGGTCCTCGCCGCCGCATCCTATACCAACATGGAAGTCACGGCTGATCTCAATTCCAGCCTGATCGGCAAGACACCAGTTCTCATCCCCGATCTGCAGGCCTCGCTCTGGCTCGATTATGCGGTGACCGAGGGCAACCTCGAGGGCCTGAGCCTCGGTGCCGGTATCCGCCATCAGGGCAAATCCTGGGCTGACGCGCAAAACACCAGGACCGTGCCTGCGGCCACCCTGGTGGATGCCGCCATCCGCTACGAGAAGAACGACTGGACCGCGGCCCTCAACGTCGCCAACGTCTTTGACACCACCTACGTCAAGGGCTGCCAGGAACTGTCGACCTGCGGCTACGGCGAAAGCCGGGCCTTCACGCTGAAACTCAGCAAGAAATGGTAACTTGACAATTATAGTCAAGTTATAGTCAACCAAGGCCAGCGGGAGCGGCGGAAGCCGCTCCCATCCTTATACAAAGGCCGGAAGATCGCCGTGGAAACCCCCATTCTTGACCTTTCCAATGTGAGCTTCTCGGCGGCAGCGACCACTATCCTGCCCTCTGTCAGCCAGAGCTTTTCCGCCGGCAAGATTTACGGCCTGGTCGGCCCGAACGGATCGGGCAAATCCACGCTGCTCAAGCTGATGGCCCGGCAGCTGGCCCCCGATGCCGGCACGATCCGGCTCGATGGAAAGCCCATCCACCAGCTCAAATCCCGCGAATTTGCCCGCGCCATCGCCTACATGCCGCAATTCACGCCGGCCACCGACGGCATGACCACCCGCGAACTGGTGGCGCTCGGCCGCTTCCCCTGGCACGGCAGCCTGGGTCGTTTTACCGCTGAAGATGCAGGACGCGTCGATGACGCGATCCGCCGCACCGATTTGTCTTCGCTCGCCGACCGCAACGTCGCCAGCCTGTCGGGCGGCGAGCGTCAGCGGGCCTGGATCGCCATGATGCTGGCCCAGAATGCCCGCTGCCTGCTGCTTGATGAACCGACCTCGGCGCTCGACCTGTCGCACCAGGCCGCCGTCGTCTCGATGGTGCGCGAACTGGCCCGCGAAAACGGTCTAACGGTGGTGCTGGTACTCCACGACATCAACCTCACCGCCCGCTACTGCGACGAGATCATCGCACTCAATCGCGGCCGCATCATCGCCAGCGGTCAGCCGGCCGAAATCATTCAGGCCGATGCGCTCAAGGCCGTCTTCGGAGTCGACATGGGAATTTTCCCGCATCCGCTGAGCGGCCAGCCGGTAAGTTATCTGCTGTGACAACCGCTGCCGCCATCAGCCGCCGCCGTTTTCTGGCAACGCTTTGCGCCGCAACGCTGGCCGGGACCGCGCCCGGACTGGCGCAGCCGGCATCATTGGAAGGCTTGCGGGTCGCAACTCCTGACTGGGCGATTTTCGAAACTCTTCTGGCGATCGGCGCCAATGTCGTCGCGGCACCCGAGCTTCTCGGTTTTGCCGACGTCGCAGTCACGCCGAAAGTCCCGGCGTCGGTGAACGATCTCGGCCTTCGCGGTACGCCCAACCTCGAAACCCTGCGGCTGGCCGCTCCCGGACTGATCTTCAATTCGAATTTCTATGCCCGGCTGCAGGATCGACTTGAACTGATCGCGCCGGTCGAGACCCATTCGGTCTATGTGCCCGATCAATCGCCCTATCCGCTGGCCGAGGCGATGACGCTGGCGCTTGGCGAGCGGCTGGGCCTTGCCGTAGGTACCCAACTGGTCAGCAAGGCCCAAGCCAGCTTCGAGGCATCGCGCCAGACCCTGATCAATGATGGCCACCCGGCGATCATGGTCAATTTCGGTGATGCCCGCCATTTGCGGGTGTTTGGCGCCGACAGCATGTTCGGCGAAGTCTTGAGCCGTCTCGGCATCGACAATGCCTGGTCTGAGGCCACCAGCTACTCGGCCATGGCGCCGGTCGGGATTGAAATCCTCGCCGGTATGCCTGACGTCTGGATCATTGTCATCGCGCCCACACCGGCCGATGTCGCCGGGATGATGCAAACCAGCGCCTTCTGGAAGGCATTGCCGTCGGTCAAGGCCGGCCGCGTCATCCAGCTCGGCCCGGTCAATCCTTATGGCGCGCTGCCTGCCGCGATGCGGTTTGCAGATCTGCTGACGGAGGGATACGCCCATGCACGCCGTCGCTGAGGTTCCTCGCATGGCCGCCACCTCCGCCCGGAACCTGCTGGCTCCGGCTCTCATCGCCGCACTTTGCACCTTGGCGTTTGCCGCTCTCATCCTGCTGCGGCCGCAGGTTTCCGGCGAACCGGCAACGGCCATGGCGCTCGACCGGATCCTGTTCTGGCACTCTCTGTTGCCGCGTGCGGCCATCGCACTGCTGGCCGGAGCGGCGCTTGGGCTTTCCGGCGTGCTGATGCAGCGGGTGTTGCGCAATCCCATCGCCGACGCCTCGACGCTGGGCATCGCCGCGGGCGCCCAGCTGGCGTTGACCGTGGCGATCACCACAGCACCGGTGCTGCTGACGGTTTCGCGCGAGGCCGTCGCCTTTGCCGGCGGATGTGCCGCAGCTTTCGTAGTCATCGGTCTTGGTTGGCGGCGCGGGCTTGATCCGGTCACCGTGGTGCTGTCGGGCATGATGGTCACGCTGATCGCCACGGCGTTGAGCGCCAGTATCATTCTCGCCCGCGGCGAATATGCCATGTCGATCTTCATCTGGGGCGCGGGCGCCCTCAACCAGCAAAGCTGGGACTCGGTGATCACCATCGCGCCGCGCCTCGCCATCGGTCTCGCCGCCGCGCTGATGATGCAGCGGCCGCTTGCCCTGCTGGCGCTTGACGACAGCGGTGCCAAAAGCCTCGGCCTGGCCCTGCATGCAACCCGCCTGGTTCTGTTGGGGCTTTCCATCTGGCTGTCGGCATCGATCACCGCCGAAGTTGGCATCATCGGCTTTCTCGGCCTTGCCGCCCCGGCCATCGCCCGGCTGGCAGGCGCCCGGACCATGCCGCAATTGATGCTGGCTGCGCCGCTGGCTGGAGCAGCGCTCCTGTTCCTCACCGATTGCGCCATGCAGCTGCTCGCCCCGGGTTTTTCCGATCTGGCCCCCACCGGTGCAGCCGTCGCCCTTCTTGGCGGCCCGGTGCTGCTGCTGATGCTGCCGAAGATCCACTCCGCCGCGACACCGTTTTCCGGCTTGGCAGCATCGCTCAAACAGCTTGGCTCCGAAACCCGCTGGCTGATCCTGCTGGCGGTGGGGCTGATGCTGCTTCTCGCCATCTCGCTTTGCCTTGGCCGCATCCCAGGCGGATGGCATCTGGCCACCGGTGCAACCCTGTCCGATCTTCTCGATCTGAGACTGCCGCGAACTGCCGCTGCGGCCGCCGCCGGCGCCATGCTGGCGGCAGCGGGCTTCATCATGCAACGCATGACCGGCAATCCGATTGCCAGTCCGGACCTGCTCGGGGTCAGCGCCGGCAGCGGCGTCGGCCTGACCGCGGTACTCTATCTCGCTCCCTTTGCCGGTCCACTGACGGCATTGGCAGGCATGTCGGCCGGTGCCCTGATCGTCTTCCTGATCATGCAGCTGATTGCCGCGCGCAGCCGGTTTGGCGCCGAACGCCTGCTGCTGGCCGGTGTCGCCATCGGCTCCTTCTGCATGGCAATCCTCAGCATCGTCTTGGCCGGCGGCAGCATGCAGGCTTTCGTGCTTTTGAGCTGGCTGACCGGCTCGACCAACGATACCGGCCCATTCGAGGCGTGGTTGGCTGTTATCTCGGCCATCGTGCTGATCGCGCCGCTGCCGCTGATGGCACGCTGGTTTGCCATCCTGCCGCTCGGCACGACCACCGCCACCTCGATCGGGCTTTCGGTCACGACCAGCCGGTTGACCCTCGCCACGCTCGCAGCCCTGCTCACCGCGATTGCCTCCTTCGCTGTCGGTCCGCTCAGCCTCACCGGACTGATTGCGCCGCACATGGCGCGGCTCACGGGTTTCCGCCACGCCAATGCGCAACTGGCCGCTTCGGTTCTTATCGGCGCGGGCCTGCTGGTGCTCGCCGACTGGCTCTCGCGGGTGGTGATCTATCCCTACCAGGTTCCCGTCGGCCTGTTCGCCTCGATGATCGGCGGGCCGTATCTGATCTGGCTTCTCAATTCCAGGAAAGCGTCTCATGGCTGAACCCGTGCGCCTCACCGCCTCCGGCGTTGCAACACTGCAGGATCCGAAGATCGTGCTCGACGCTGTTCTCGACCATTTCGGCGAGCACGGCACGGTCACCCGCACCGACAACGGCGGGCAGATCGACATGATCGGCTGCACACGGCTGAGCGCATCCGGCTGCCGGCTGGAGATCGCACTGGAGTGCCCGGATGAGCCCGCCTTGTGTTCGCTCAAATGCGTGATTGCCGAGCACCTGTTCATGTTCGCGCGCGGCAATCCGATGGAACTCGCCTGGACCGACAGCGATGGCACATCCGCCATTCCCGACCTGCGTGAAGTCACCGTTGTCAGATCGGACAACGTCACCCCCAACATGCGCCGCGTCACCCTCGCAGTCGATGACGTCGAGCGCTATCAGACCGGCGGTTTTCACGTCCGGCTGCTGATTCCGCCCAGAGGCCGCAATCCGCTCTGGCCGCATGTCGGAGCCGATGGTCGCATCGCCTGGCCGGCCGGCGAAGACGAGTTGACGGTCCGCATCTACACCATCCGCGCGCTTGATCCGGTGAGCAGCGAGATCGACATCGATATCGTGCTGCACGAGGGCAATGACACGCCCGGCGCCAACTGGGCGCTCAATGCCCAGCCCGGTGATCGGGCCGGCCTGCTCGGCCCCGGTGGTGGCGGCATGCCGGTGGCCAAACGCCTGCTGCTGGCCGGCGACGAAACGGCGCTGCCGGCCATCGCCCGCATTGCCGCCGGGCTTGACGCCGATGCCGACGCCCGTATCTTCATCGAGATCGAGTCCGAAGCGGATCGGCAACCTCTTCCCTCCGCCGCCCGGATCGAGCCGGTGTGGCTCTACCGCAACGGCCGCAAGGCCGGAACAACAGGTTGTCTCGAGGCGCTGATCCGCGAACAGACTCTCGACGACACCGAAGCGGACAGGTTCATCTGGGCGGCGACAGAACAAAGCGAAGCTGCGGCCATCCGGCATCTGTTGCGCCAGGAGCGTGGACTTGACCGCAAGAACCATATGATTGCCGCCTATTGGCGCCGCCTGATGCCGGACGATTTAGCGTCGCACTGATCCAGCCGGCACCGCCCTGCCGCAAACCTGATGAAAGCCTCCGATGCGCGAGCTTGTTGCCCGATTTTTCTCCTATTACCGGCCGCACCGGCGGCTGTTCCTGCTCGATTTCGGCAGCGCGGTGACCTCGGGTCTGCTGGAGCTCGGTTTTCCGATTGCCGTCAAGCTGTTCATCGACGTGCTGTTGCCGACCGGCCAGTGGGGCGTCGTCGCCATTGCCTCGGCCGGTCTGATGCTGGTCTATCTGGTCAATGGCGGGCTGATGGCGGTGGTCACCTATTGGGGCCACATGCTCGGCATCAACATCGAGACCGAGATGCGCCGCAAGGCCTTTGATCACCTGCAGAAACTCTCCTTCGGTTATTTCGACAACCAGAAGACCGGCCATCTGGTCGCCCGGCTGACCAAGGATCTCGAGGAAATCGGCGAGGTGGCCCATCATGGCCCGGAAGACCTGTTTATCGCGCTGATGACGCTGATCGGTGCCCTGATGCTGATGCTGTGGGTCAATGTCGAGCTGGCGCTGATCACCGCGCTTGTGCTGCCGCTGACGGCGTGGCTCACCACCCGCTATGGCGGGCGGATGACCCGCAACTGGCATGCACTGTATGGCCGGGTCGGCGATTTCAACGCCCGCATCGAGGAAAATGTCGGCGGCATCCGCGTCGTCCAGGCCTTCGGCAACGAGGACCACGAGCGCGGCCTGTTCGAGCACGACAACCAGCGTTACCGGGACACCAAGCTCGATGCCTACCGCATCATGGCCGCCTCGACGACGCTGAGCTATCTCTCCATGCGCTTTGTACAGATGGTGGTTCTGGTCGCCGGCAGCTATTTCGTCATGAACGGTGAACTGAGCGCCGGCGGCTTCGTCGGCTTCCTGCTGCTGGTCGGGGTCTTCTTTCGGCCGGTCGACAAGATCAACTCGGTGATCGAGACCTACCCCAAGGGCATCGCCGGGTTCCGGCGATATGTCGATTTTCTGGATACCCACCCGGACATTGCCGACAGCGCCGACGCCCGCGACTGCCCTGGCCTCATAGGCGCCATCAGCTATGACAAGGTCCGCTTCGGCTACCGCGCCGGCCAATCCATTCTCGATGGCCTTGATCTGTCGATCACGCCCGGTGAGACAATAGCCTTTGTCGGCCCGTCAGGTGCAGGCAAGACCACCATCTGTGCCATGCTGCCGCGATTTTACGATGTCACCGGCGGGTCGATCAGCATCGACGGCATCGACATCCGCGACATGACGTTGAATTCACTGCGCAGCCAGATCGGCATCGTCAGCCAGGACGTTTTCCTGTTCTCGGGCTCTGTGCGCGACAACATCGCCTATGGCCGCATCGGCGCATCTGAAGCCGAGATCGTCGAGGCAGCCCGGCGGGCGCGGCTCGATGATGTGATCGCCGCCCTGCCCGAAGGCATCGACACGGTGGTCGGCGAGCGCGGCGCCAAGCTGTCGGGCGGGCAGAAACAGCGGCTGGCGATCGCCCGGATCTTCCTCAAGAATCCGCCGATCCTGATCCTCGACGAGGCCACCTCGGCGCTCGACACCGAGACCGAGAAGGCCATCCAGCACTCGCTGACCGAACTGTCAAAGGGCCGCACCACGCTGATCATCGCCCACCGGCTTGCCACCATCGCCAAGGCCGACCGCATCATCGTCGTCAGCGACGGCCGGATCGTCCAGGACGGCCGGCACGAGGATCTGATCAGCCAGGATGGCGCCTACCGGCGGCTGCACCAGGCCTGAGAACGGGCACTAAGCCCCATTTGTCTGATTTCAGCTCACAAACTTGCGATCAGCGAGAATCAGATCGGCGGCCTTTTCTGCAATCATGATCACCGGTGATGCGGTGTTGCCCGAGACAATCTTCGGCATCACCGAGGCATCGACTATTCGCAGGTTTTCCATCCCATGCACCCGCAACCGGTCATCCACCACGGCACGGTCGTCAGCCCCCATCTTGCAGGTACCGACCGGGTGAAAGATCGTTGTGGCGATATTGCCGGCTTCGCGCAGCAGATCCTCGTCGCTGGCGTGCGAAGGCCCCGGCAGGATTTCGGTCGGGGCAAAGGGTTCAAGCGCCTTCGCGGTCATGATCTGGCGCGCTTGCCGGATCGATTTGACCGCAACCTGCTTGTCGGCCTCGGCACTCAGGTAGTTCAGCCTGATGTCGGGTTGCCGGTCGATGTCCGTGGAACCGATATGGCAGGAACCGACGCTTTGCGGACGCAGGTTGCAGACAGAGACCGTAATGGCGGGAAAGCTGTGCAGCGGATCGCCCAGCTTGTCCGTCGACAGCGGCTGCACGTGGTATTCGAGATCCGGCGTTTGAAGAGCAGGATCGCTTCGTGTGAACATCCCGAACTGGCTCGGCGCCATCGACATCGGCCCGCTGCGTGAAAGCGCATATTCCAGACCGATCCTGACCTTGCCGAAAAGGCTGTTGGCCTGCTCGTTCAGTGTCCTTGTGTTGCTCACCCTGTAGACTGTCCGGATCTGGAGATGGTCCTGAAGGTTCTCGCCAACGCCTTTGAGTTCATGGACAACCGGAATATTCAGGGCCGCCAGATGCTCCGGATTGCCCACGCCTGACAGTTCAAGCAGTTTTGGCGAATTGATCGCACCAGTGGCGACAATCAGCTCGCACTCGGCATTTGCAAGGTACTTCACCCCCTTGCTCTCGTAGAGCACGCCCGTGGCCCGGCGTCCGTCGAAAACGATCTTTTCCGTGTGAGCCCCGGTGATGATACGAAGATTGCCGCGCGACCGCGCCGGCTTCAAAAACGCCTTGGCGGCGTTCCATCGCACACCCCGGTCCTGGTTGACCTCGAAGAAACCCGAGCCTTCATTGGTGCCGGAATTGAAATCGCCCGTGGGCTCGATGCCGAACTCCCGCGCTCCCTCCTGCACCGCCTTGAGGATGTCCCAGTTCAGCCGCTGCCTGGCCACTTTCCACTCACCGCCCGAACCGTGGCTTGCTCCGGCCCCGGCATGATGGTCCTCGCTCTTCTTGAAATAAGGCAGCACATCGTCCCAGCCCCAGCCGGAATTGCCCATCTGCCGCCACTGATCGTAATCGGCGGCCTGGCCTCGCATGTAGATCATGCCATTGACCGAGGTGCAGCCACCGAGAACCTTGCCGCGCGGATAGGTCAGCTTGCGGCCGTTAAGCCCTTCCTCCGCGGCGGTCTTCATCATCCAGTCGGTCCGCGGATTGCCGATGCAGTACAGGTAGCCGATCGGGATATGAACCCAGTGGTAATTGTCGCTCTTGCCGGCCTCCAGCAGCAGCACCCGGTTCTTCGGGTCCGCCGACAGCCGGTTGGCCAGCACGCAACCCGCCGTGCCGGCACCCACAATGATGTAATCATAGCTGCCACCGGCAGCGGCTGTATCAGGCATTGCGCAACTTGCTCCAGATATGGCGCAGATCCGCGCCAGGCTCGATAAACAATGCATAACGCCGGTCATAATGGTCGCGCAATGCAGGATCGGGCACGAAGGTTTTCTTCGCACTGGTCATTTTCCCAACCCCTGCCTCACAGGAGCTGACAGAGGTGGCTCGGTTTGTCTGAACAGTTCGGGGCGTTTCGCTAAGTGGATTTTCGCCTCGGTTATGCCGCCACCGTCATCGGTGTCAGCGCGTTGAAGTAAGCCTGATCCGGCGTCTGCCGGTCAAGGGATGAATGTGACCGGCGGCTGTTGTAGAAAGTCAGATATCGGCCGATGCCAGCACGGGCCTCGGGCACTGTCTTGTAGGCGTGGAGGTAGACCTCCTCATATTTGATCGACCGCCATAGCCGCTCGACGAAGACATTGTC